>Ga0181564_10001088_pt1 | contig 24087 bp, 26 predicted proteins | sample 011ome_24_FD_134512 | JGI IMG/M metagenome (GOLD analysis project Ga0181564, IMG submission 134512) | Coastal salt marsh microbial communities from the Groves Creek Marsh, Skidaway Island, Georgia - 011513CT metaG (megahit assembly) | ecosystem: Environmental > Aquatic > Marine > Intertidal... | reverse complement strand
GCGATTGATGCATGATAATACCTATCACACAAAACAAAGTCCTCATTAGAATCAATTAAGTGCTCTTTAATCATTTCAGACCTTGCGGCAAACATTAGTAATAGCTCTGTATTAAAAGATATATTAGATTCTTTGGAGAGAAGCAACTCTCTTATCTTTTCACCGAAATCAGTTGATCCTGGTTCTCTAAGAAGCTTGGTAGTAAAGCCTTTAGCTTTTAACCAATCTATGATTAGACTGATTTGAGTTGATTTGCCTACCCCTTCTATTCCTTCAAATGTTATTAATTTCATCGTCTAGTTAAGTTGATATTTTCTTACAGCCTCAAGATGTTCCTCATAAGTTTTAGAAAATTTATGAGTTCCATCACCCTTAGCTACAAAGTAAAGATAATCATTTTTTATACCCAATATTACTGCTTCCAATGATGATTGGCTAATAGTTGAGATTGGAGTTGGAGGTAAACCTGAAATTTGATATGTATTAAAAGGATTATTCCTATCTTTCAGGTTTGCTTTGGTAATATCCCCATTAAAATCAGGCATCAAGCCATAAATAATTGTTGGATCGGCCTGCAATTTCATTCCTATAGAAAGTCTATGCAAGAATACCCCGGCTATAATTGGCTTCTCGTCATCATTACCCGCTTCTTTTTCTACTATTGAAGCAAGAATTAAAGCATCAGCTAAGTTATCTAAAGGTAAATTGGAACTTTTTTCTGACCAATAACTATTTGCTAATTGAAAAAATTCTTCTTGAGATTGTTGTAACAATCTTGCCGCTGAAGAAGAGTTTTTGTAAAAGTACGTCTCTGGTTTTAATGTTCCCTCTATGAAGTCAAATCGATTATCTAGACAATTAAAGTTACTACAATCGTTGGTTAAATTTGATTCTGAAAGAATTTTCTTAATCTCAAATAAGTTTTTACCTTCAGGAATTTGTAACTTAAAAATAGCAACATCGCCATTATTCACTGAGGATATAAAATTTTTCCAAGATTGATTTTTAATATAATAATGCCCAGCTTGAGCTACGTTAATACCATTGACTCTTATATATATCTTTAACATTACCTCTTGCAAAGGATGTAGCGAAAAATTTTTTAGTATTGAATTATAGGATGCCCCCTCTTTCACCGTATAAAATTCAAGACCATTATGAACTCTATTGTAAGAAGATGATTCGGATGTTCCTAATATAACAATTATTGATATAACTAGAGTAAGTAGGATTATAGAAATTTTAGATTTTTTTGAAGACAAGTGTAGAATTGGTTCCTCCAAATCCAAAAGAGTTATTCATAGCTACAGAGACATTTTTTTCAATTGAAACTAAGGGCGTATAATTTAAATCACAGAGAGGATCGGGATTATCTAAATTGATAGTTGGAGGTATGACTCCTTCATTAATAGCTTTAATGCAGAAAATTGATTCAATGGCACCAGCCGCTCCTAGAGTATGACCAGTCATAGATTTTGTTGAACTAATTTGAGGAACTGACTCACCAAACACATTCTTTAAAGCAATAGTTTCTGCAACATCTCCAAGTGGTGTTGATGTTCCATGAGCGTTAATATAATCAACATCTGATAAGTTGATCTCAGCATCAAGAATTGCATTAGACATTGCTAGAGCTGCACCTCTACCATCCTCGGGCGGTGCTGTCATATGATAAGCATCTGAACTAGCTCCAAATCCAATAATTTCAGCATGTATTGTTGCACCGCGAGCCTTTGCATGATCAATATCTTCGAGTACTAAAGATCCAGCACCATCAGAAAGAACAAATCCATCTCTGTCTCTATCCCATGGTCGACTAGCTGCTTTTGGATCTGAATTTGTAGAAAGAGCTCTTGCAGCTATAAATCCTGCAATCGAAAGAGGAGTCGAAGCCATTTCAGCACCTCCTGCTATCATTATATCCGCTTCTCCACACGCTATAGATCTAGCTGCAGTTCCAATGCAATGATTTCCGGTAGAGCAAGCAGTTACAACAGAGGTGTTTGGACCCATAAATCCATGCTTAATGGATACAAGCCCAGAAATCATATTCACAATAGATCCGGGCACAAAAAATGGAGAGACTTTCTTATATCCGCGCTCAACTAATAAAACTTTATTCTTTTCTATTGTGTCTATTCCGCCTATACCCGCTCCAAAATTAACACCAACTCTGGTTAAATCAATTTTTGAATCAAGAATTCCAGAATTTTCAATTGATTGATTTGCAGCAATGATTCCATATTGAATAAATGGATCAATTCTTCTTAACTCTTTTGAATCTAGAAAATTTTCAGGTTCAAAATTCTTAAGCCTGCCACCGATTTTTACAGGGTTATCCTCTAAGCCTATATCAATTAGATCAATACCACTTTTGCCATCAACACAGGATTGCCAAGCAGTTTTAACAGTATTACCTATTGGTGAAAGAATACCTAGACCAGTAACTACAACCCTTCTGTGTAGTTGCTTCATTTAAGAAAGTTTAGCTATTTGAATTTATGTAATTAACAGCTTCTTCAACAGTTGAAATCTTCTCAGCTTCTTCGTCAGCAATTTCCAGTTCAAACTCTTCTTCAAGAGCCATGACTAGTTCTACTGTATCAAGCGAATCAGCTCCTAGATCATCAACAAATGAAGAGTCATTATTTACCTCATCATCTCCAACACCGAGTTGCTCACAAACAATTTTTCTTACTCTTTCTTCGATACTCACTGGGCATCCTCCGTTTAAAAAAATCTATTCTACAACATTTACAGCAAAAACAAATAAAATCATCAACTCATGTATAAACCGCCATCAACGGATATTGTTTGTCCAGTGATATAATTAGCTTTATCAGAGGCTAAAAATAGAGCTAAATCAGCTATATTTTCTGGATTACCCATTTTGAATGCAGGAATTTGATTTAAGATATTTTCAAGCTCATCATCCTGGAAATGCTTAGTCATATCTGTTTCTATAAATCCAGGCGCAATACAATTGACAGTTATATTTCTAGCAGCAACTTCTTTAGCTAAAGCTCTTGTAAAACCACCAAGACCAGCTTTGCTAGCAGAATAATTAACTTGACCAGGATTACCCATCAGTCCAGCGACACTAGAAATATTAATAATTCTACCAGAACGATTCTTTACCATTGATTTAACAAATAGTTTAGAAATATTAAAAACACTTGTAAGGTTTGAATTAATAACATCATCCCAATCCTCATTCTTCATTCTTAGAAAGAGTTGATCTTTAGTAATCCCTGCATTATTTATCAAAACATTTGGAACTTTATCTTTATCTTTTAAATTATCCAAACAAGCTGAGGCCTCATCTCTATTTGTAACATCCAATGGAATATGTAAACACTGATCAGAACTTAGCGCTTCATTAAGATCAAAATTTGATCTGGATGTTCCAACAACGAAGTAACCATCTTTTTGAAAAGATTTGGCTATTTCTAATCCGATCCCTCTAGAGATGCCGGTTATAAAAACTATTTTTTTATCCATAATTATTTATCTTCTCATAAAATTCTTCATCTGAAGAAGAAAAGTAGTTTTCAAGCTTATTTGCTTTGAATAACCCTGATAAAACTTTACCAGGACCACATTCAACAATTGGCAAATCCAATGAGGATATAAAATTACATGTTTCTACCCACCTTACTGGCGAATATAACTGAGAAACCAAAAGAGGTGAAATTTCTTGAGCCGATGAAACTAAATCAACGGATACATTATGAATAATTTTTATATCAGGCATACTAAATTGCACTGTGTTTAAAGTTTTTTGAAATTCATTTGCTGCCTCCTTCATAAGTAGGCTATGCGATGCGATGCTAACCTTAAGTTTTATAGCGCGTTTTGCGCCCTTGGAAGTGCATAATTCCTGTGCTCTCTCAATTGCATCATCATGTCCCGATATGACAGTTTGATTAGGGGAATTTAAATTTGCACATTGAACATGTGAATTATCACTATTTGAAGCAGCTATACACAACTCAGCAATAATATCTTCATTCAGGCCCATTATTGCAGACATTGAACCACTAGGAGCTAATTCCATAAGTTCACCTCTTTTTCGAACTAAATTTAAAGCTTCAATTATTGTAATAGAGTTGCCAGCTACTAGGGCCGAGTATTCACCTAATGAGTGGCCTGCTAGGTATGTTGGAGTAATATCAATAGAGTTTATTAATTTCTCAAAATGTAAATAAGAACATAGAACCAAGATCGGTTGTGTAATTGAGGTTTGACTGAGTAAATCTTCTGGACCTTCTTCAATTAACTTAAAAACATCATGTGAAATTAATTCACTGCAATATTCCATCACGTGAGAATATTCACTTGAGAGTGCTATGTCCTTGATGCCACCATTGGACAACATAGAGATGTGCTGTGAGCCCTGACCGGGAAATGCTAAAAAAGCAGATAAAGACATGGCTAGTCTTGAGCTTCGGTATCCTCTACTTCTTTAATAGGTTTTCTTAAATCTTTGATTAATCGACCTTTATAGAATCCATCTGATGTCATTTGATGACGAAGATGTCTCTCTCCAGACACAGGATCAGTCGATAAGGTAAGATCAGATAGATGGTCATGAGACCTAATCATTCCGCGTTTAGATCTTGTTTTTTTACTTTTTTGTACTGCCATAATATTTTAAAAAAAATGCATCCTATCAGATTAAATTAAAATTTAACAGTTAAATTGTCTAGCTTTGAAAGCAGTATATCAAATTCATTATTTTTTGGAGCCTCATAACTTACATTGTTACCACCAAGATCACTAAAAGAAATGGATCTAGCATGTAATGCAAGTCGGCTAATTGATGTCTCTTTCGCAATATATTTATTCAAACTGAATAGTCCATATTTTTTATCGTTTAGTATTGGGTGATTTAGATTTGCACTCTGAACTCTGATTTGATGCATTCTACCTGTGCTAATAAGAATCTCAGCATGTGTAAATGAGTTATATGTTTTTAAGATTTTAAATTTTGAAACTGCTTTTTTTCCATCTGATGATTCTTGAACTTTATGATGATGCTCTTTTGTTGACAGATTAATATTGGATTCAACAATCATATCTTTTTTCATGACCCCTATTAAGATCGCTTCATAAAGTTTGATAACCCTATTATTTTGTAGCTCATTATGAAAATGTCTTAGAAATTTTTTATTTTTTGATAGCAAAAGACAGCCAGAAGTGGATTTGTCTATACGGTGGCATAAATCTATTTCTAACGATGGAAATTTGTCTCTAGCTATATCAATCAATCCAAATTGATTTTTAGTTCCTGAGTGAACACTTAGCTCAGGATCTTTATTTACAAGAATATAGTCATCATTTTGATCAATGATTGATGAAATAAATTCTTTTGTTCTTGAAGGTGGGATTTTTGCATCAGAAACTTCGTTCTTATAGTCAATCAAATATGGAGGGATTCTTATCTCATCATTTAACTGCAGTTTGTATGTAGGTTTTATTCGACCAGAGTTAACCCTAATTTCACCTTTACGAATCATGCTGTATATTTTTGATTTAGGAAGAGATTTATAAATATAAAACAAATAGTTATCTATTCGCCTTTGAGCATGGTCTTGATCTATTTTTAGGTTTTTACCACTCATTAAGGTAGAATACTTGAAATTGATAGTTTATAAATTTATAGCTACGAACATATAAAGCTTACAGCAAGTAGCTCTAAGCAATAATACACCCATGCTGCAATGTAGCATGATAAGAGAAAGTTAAATAAGCACAAGGGTGCAGAAAGAATAAAACAAGTTTTAAAAACTCCATCATAAATAATGGAGTAAGTTAAAAGAGCTCCAAAGGATAAGACTCTAATAACTCTCAAAGCACTAGTGCTATTCGCTTTCTCTGTAATGGAGAAAAAAATGAAAAGAATTTTAATTAACTGTTCATATTCAGATGAACTTCGCGTTGCTTTAGTTGATGGAGCTAAGTTGTTTGACTTAGACAATGAATTTAATGCGCAATCACTTTTGAAAGGAAGTATTTTTAAAGCCACAGTTTCAAGAGTTGAAACAAGTTTAGATGCAGCATTTGTTAATTTTGGGAGTGAAAGGCATGGCTTCTTACCATTAAAAGAATTATCAAGTGAATACTTTACAAAAGATGCCGACGGCAAAAAAAAGTGCAACCTTAAGGAGGGTGACGAAATCCTTATCCAGGTTCTTAAAGAAGAACGAGGAACTAAAGGTGCCGCCCTATCAAATCAGATATCCCTTGCTGGAAGATTTATAGTATTAATCCCTAATTCTGAGAAATCAGGAGGTGTTTCAAGGAGAATATCGGGTGAAGAAAGGGACGAGATTAAGAATGCGTTAAATTCATTGAAAATTCCTGAAGGCATGAGTGTAATCGTTAGAACTGCCGGACTTGGTAGATCTACCGAAGAATTAAAATGGGATTTAGATTATTTAATGAATCTATGGAATCAGATCAAATCAACCCTTGCTGGTGCACCAAGCCCTAGTTTGATTTATAAAGATGATAAATTAATATTACGAGTATTTAGAGATTATTTTAGGGATGATATAGAGGAAATCCTTATCGATGATGAGGCTGTACACTCTGAAGCATTAGATTTTGCAAAATCTGTAATACCAGATCATGCTAATAAAGTTATTTATTACAATGAAGACATTCCTTTGTTTAATAGGTATCAAATAGAAAGCCAAATAGAATTAGCCTTTCAAAGAGAAATATCCTTGCCTTCTGGCGGATCAATAGTAATAGATCCTACAGAAGCAATGGTATCCATTGATGTGAATTCTGCTCGCTCAACCAAAGGAAAGGATATAGAGTCAACAGCCTTTGCTACTAATATGGAGGCAGCTAAAGAGGTTGCTCGACAGCTTAGATTGAGAGATTTAGGTGGTCTGATTGTAATTGATTTTATTGATATGCAAGATGATAAAAACCAACAAAAAGTTGAGAACACTTTTAGGTCTGCTGTCCAATCTGATAGAGCAAGAATCCAGATTGCTGGAATTTCAAGATTTGGTTTATTGGAGCTTTCTAGGCAGAGATTAAGACCTTCATTAGAAGAAACTTATGATATTCAGCATGTCCAAGTCCGTGGTACTCGCTCTTTAGGACAATCTATCTTAAGAATTATTAGTGAAGACGCCGCAAAAGAAAATACTGGTGAAATCCATGTTTATGTTCCTGCTGATGTTTCAAGCTATTTATTAAATGAAAAACGAAGAGACATCATTGCAATAGAAAACACCTACCAGGTAAATATACTTATTATTGCAGATCCATATAAATCTAGGCCTTATTATAAAGTTGCAAGAGTTAAAGCTGTAGCTGGAAAAAAGCCATTTTCATATGATATGACACCTAATAGTCCAGAACCTTCAATGGACTGGCGTGATGCAAATTCAAATAAAAAAACGTTGAAGCCATTGGTCAAAGTATCTGTTCCTCCAAGGATGCCTAAGAAAAAAATAAGGGTGGGTTATTTGGATTTATTAAATCTATTCTTACTTTATCAATCTTTAAATCTAAAAAGAAAAAAAATCCTAAAAGGAAAAGAAATAGAAACTATAAAAAAGGTCAATCAAGAGTTAATAGAAGCACCAGATCTAATCGAAATCAAAGCAATCATCAGGGAAGACAAAATAATAAAAGCAAATCGACAAATCAAAAAAAAGGTGAAAATAAAAAAACCTCTAAACCAGTTGTTATACCTCCAAAGAAAACTAAAGAAGATCAAAAAAAGATTGATGAATTAAATAGAAGCTCAAAGACTTCTAAAGATAAGGATGGTAATAAATTAGGAATTGAATCAAAGACTACGCCAGCACCAAGTCCTGCTCCTACGCCAGCACCAAGCCCTGTTCCTTCACCAGCTCCAACACCTGCACCAAAGCCTACTAGAGCTTTAAATGACCCTCGATATAAGAACGAATAAGCTGACCAGAGATTGATGCCTGAGGTGGAATAATAGGTAATTCATGGATATTAAACCATCTCGCATCCTCCAATTCTTCATCATTCAGGAGGATTTCACCGCTTTTATATTTGCATAAGTAACCAAGCATTAGTTGGGCTGGAAATGGCCATGATTGAGATGAATAATATGTAATATCTGTTACATCAACATTCACCTCTTCCTTTACCTCTCTAGCTAAAGCCTGTTCTGCATTTTCACCAGCTTCAATGAAACCAGCAAGCGTGCTGTACATATTTGGTGGAAAGAATTTACTCCTTCCAAGTAAGATTTTATCTTCATCATGTATCAGGGTAATAATGCAGGGTGATATAGAGGGATACTTGGGAGAGTTATTACATGAGCATTCAAAGGCACCTTCAGTTGCATTAAATAAATGATCGTTACCACAGACACTACAAAAAATATTATTGGAGACCCAAGTATTAAGGATGGATGCACGTGATGCCAATAAAAAACTCGATTGATCTAAAACACCTAAAATCTGCCTTAAATCAACAAAATTTATTGAATCAGGATCCATGTATAGACCAAAAATATTTTCATCTTCATTAATTTCTACAACATAAAAATAGGAATTTTCATTAATTGCTATTGCCAAATATGGTTTTTCTAGATCTGTTAGATTTAAATCTTTTATTTCAAAACTATAAGTATTTTTTGCCTGATCGTATAAAATCTTATTGTTGCAAAATATAATTAATTTTGAATTTTCTTTTAATGATTCGTGAAGTTCTCGTATTAATTTCATTTAACTATTTAGGGTTTAAATATGACAAATAACTTATACAACATGTTTCTAGGCGATTCGCCTAACTGGTACAAAAATACCATCATAGCGTTTTTAGTGAGTAATCCTATTATTTTATTAGCTTTAAACTCAATGGGTCTAAATGGAAGTTTTATTGTTGGCTGGATAATTTTATTAGAATTTATTTTTACACTTGCTTTAGCGCTGAAGTGCTACCCTCTTCAGCCAGGTGGATTAATAACAATTCAAGCTTTATTTCTTGGCTTAACCAACCCCTACTCTCTTCTCCATGAAATTGAACATAATCTAGAAGTTATTTTGTTATTAGTATTTATGGTTGCAGGCATCTACTTTATGAAGAATTTGATGTTAACAATTTTCACAAAACTGCTTTTAACTGTTAAATCTAAAACAAAACTCTCATTGATGTTTTGTTTTGTCTCAGCATTTTTGTCAGCTTTCCTTGATGCATTAACTGTTACTGCTGTGCTGATTGCTGTTGCAGTGGGTTTTTATAGAATTTTTCACTTAGCCAATTCTGGCTTAGCTTTTTCAAAAGCAGACCATGATTATCTCAATGATAGCTCTTTATCAGATGAAGGCATTGAAGACTTAGACAGTTTTAAAGCATTTCTTAGAGATTTGATAATGCATGGTGTTGTTGGAACTGCATTAGGCGGTGTTTGCACAATTGTTGGTGAGCCTCAAAACCTACTAATTGCAAATGTTGCAGGCTGGGAATTTATTGAATTCATGATCAAGATGGCTCCGATTACCGTTCCTGTTTTTATTGCTGGTATGGTTACTTGTTTTGCAATTGAAAAACTGCATATCTGTGGCTTCGGAAATCAACTGCCTGATAGGGTTAAAAATATATTTCATGAATACAATAATTTTGAGATATCCCAAAGCACCAACGAAACTAAATTACAACTTTATATTGAAATGCTTGTTGGTATTTTTCTTGTTATCGCATTGGCACTTCACTTGGCAGCAGTTGGGATAATTGGCTTGGGTGTAATTATTCTTTTAACCTCATTCAAAGGCATAACTCATGAACATGACTTAGGCGATGCATTCAAAGAAGCACTTCCATTTACTGCGTTACTAGTCGTTTTTTTTGGTGTTGTAAGCGTAATAGCAGATCAACAGCTCTTTACACCTATTATTTCGTATGTCCTAGCTCAAGAAGCAAGTAATCAAGCTCCAATATTCTTTGTAGCTAATGGTGTTTTATCAGCTATAAGTGACAATGTTTTTGTAGCTACAATCTATATAAATGAAATAAAAGATGCTCTTGATATGAACGTTATCACTAGAGAACAATTTGATAAGCTAGCAATAGCCATCAATACTGGTACAAATATTCCGAGTATAGCTACTCCAAATGGACAAGCAGCATTTCTATTCTTATTAACGTCATCACTGGCGCCTTTGATAAATCTTTCTTATATGAGAATGGTTGTTAAGGCACTTCCATACACCATAGTTTTAAGCATTGTAGGATTCATCTCAGTGGTTATAAATTTATAGTCAATGCCTTTTAATCATAAGTTCTGCATTGCTCCAATGATGCAGTGTACAGATATTCACGATAGATTCTTATTTCGTCTTATTACCAAGAAAGCATTTCTGTATACAGAAATGGTTACTACCGGAGCAATAATTTATGGCAAATGTTTAGAGCAACTTAATTTTAATAGAGAAATAGAGCATCCTGTAGCAGTTCAGCTTGGTGGATCAGATCCTGATGAACTTGCTGAATGTTCAAGGATTTGCTCTTCTCTTGGTTATGATGAAATCAATTTAAATGTTGGATGCCCATCTGAAAGAGTTCAAAAAGGTTCATTTGGTGCTTGCTTGATGCAAGATCCAATCTTAGTTAAAGATTGCATAGAAGCCATGCAAGAAGTGACATCTACTCCTATTACTATTAAATGCAGAATTGGTGTTAATGATAGAGACGATGTAAATTTTTTAAATGAATTTGTAGCCAAAATAAAAAATCCAAATTTAAAAACAATTATAGTTCATGCAAGAGTTGCAATTCTTAAAGGTCTCACTCCAAGACAAAACAGACAAATCCCTCCCCTTAAATATGAAAATGTTTACCAACTGAAACAAGAATTTCCTGAATTGGAAGTGGTTATAAATGGTGGAATAATCGATATTCATGATTCACTAGAGCATTTAGAAAAAGTTGATGGTGTGATGCTTGGACGAAGCCCTTATGATAACCCTATGATTGTAAGCAATGTGGATTCTAAAATTTTTAATGAGACTGACTTAGGTAATAGTAGACAGGAAATATTAAAAGAATACATACAATATTGTTTAGATCAAGCTGACCAGGGTCATCCACTATCTAGAACACTAAAACACATATTTGGTTTAAATCGCGGTCTCAAAAATGCAAAAGCCTTCAGAAAACTTGTCCTTGAGACGATTCAGCTGAATAATTTAGAGGCCGCTAAAGAAGATTTAATATCTATGGTTTAAAATTAATCAAGTAAAAAATCATCCATATCTTCAATAAAATCATCAGTTTGATTTTCACCATCACTAGATTCAAATTCTTGGTATTGCATATAAGAATCTCGAATGAAAGAGTATCTGTCGCCGATAATAAGGGTTTCTACCTCTAAATATCTTGCACGTGTTTCAAGTGCATCAAGAGCTGTTATTCCAATCCTTACATCCGTTTCTTCAATTGCAAATGTGCCACTTAAAACCGAACTAACACTTCTTCCAGCCAATCCTCTAGGTGTAGAAGGTCCATATAATGGAATCATTAAAAATGGTCCTGATTCAACGCCCCAGACACCTAATGTTTGGCCAAAGTCTTCATCATGTCTCTCAAGACCAAATCTAGATCCAACATCTATAAACCCTCCTAGACCAATGGTTGAATTGATCAAAAACCTAGAAAAATCATTTATAGCTAATAATGGTTTTCCTTGTAATAGCTGATTTGCAGTATTATCTAGCTCGTTTAAATTTCTAAAGAAGTTTGTTATTCCAACCTCTATAAAGTCAGGGGTAAAAGAGGTGTAAATTTCTGCAGTTGGTTTGGCAAAATTATCATCAAGGAACTCATTAAATGCCCAAACTTTACGATTGTATTCTTCAAAAGGATCGTCTTCACCAACAACAATATTGCTTAAAAAAAGTAATAAAAAAAAGGAAGTAAGTTTTTTCAAATTCATTCTATAATTTGCAGAACTTCATTATAAGTTGTCTCAAAAAAATTTGAGGATATTTCTGGATTAAAGGCAGTTAATTCTTTTGTTCTAGGAATGGAACCTAGAATTTCCAATCCAATTTCATGCTCTAAATCAATAGGGCTAAAATCAGGAACTACTTCACCTGACTGAAATGATACAGAATAAGACATGTTATCAATGACGCCTATGATTGGAATTTTTAATCTTTCAAACATTGACTTAGATTTAATGGTATCTTTGACTGCCAATTTACTTTGAGAAGTTACCAATAAGACATAATTGGGCTTAAGCTCAGAAGCAACTGTTAAATAAGCATCCCCTGTTCCAGGCGGCATATCTATAAATAAATAATCTAAATCTCCCCATTGAGTTAATTCTTTAAGCTGTTTGATTGCACCACTCAACATGGGACCTCTCCACATCGCAGCCTTATCATCATCAAGAACAAAACCCATACTATTCAGTAAAATATTGTTAACTTTGATTGGTATAAATGATTTTTTACCATCTATAATTTTTACTTCTGGTTTTGACTCTGATACATCCAAAAGAATGTGTTGATTGGGCCCATAAATGTCAGCATCAAGAATACCAACATTAAAATCTTTTGAAAATTGGAATGCTAGATTTGTGCAAATAGTTGATTTGCCAACTCCCCCTTTTGCTGAGGCTATAGCAATAATTTGTTTGATGCCCATTGATATAATTTTTTGACTTATAATACTTGATTAGTAGTTAAATAGGGTCTCTAAAATTAATAAATCAAGAAAAATAATCGTAACAAATGCCCTTCCATATGCAAATGGTGATATCCACGTAGGTCATATTTTAGAACATATTCAAACAGATATATGGTCTCGTTTTATGAGGCTATCAAACCATGAAGTTCTGAGCTTTTGCGCTGATGATGCGCACGGAGCGCCCATAATGATGAAAGCAGAAGAAATAGGTATTAAGCCAGAGGCTTTTATAGATGATATGAACGAAAGTCATCAAAAATCCTTGGCTAAGTTTGGCATTGAATATACCAATTATCATTCAACTCATTCAGAAGAGAACAAAGATTTGGTTTCAGAGATATATCTTGATGCAAAATCTTCTGGGTTCATCTACAAAGAAGAGATTGAACAATGCTTTGATAATGAAAAAAAAATGTTCTTAGCGGATAGATATGTAACTGGAGATTGTCCTAAATGTTCAGCAAAAAATCAGTATGGTGATGGGTGCGAGGAATGTGGAGCAACTTATTCCGCTATAGAGCTAAATAATCCAAGATCATCGCTAACTGGAAGTAAGCCAATTACAAAAACTTCTGAACATATATTTTTTGATTTAGAAAAAGCCAAACAAGATCTTATAAGTTTTTTAAAAGAATCATCAATACAAAAACCAATAGTTGGAAAATTATCAGAATGGATTGATGGTGATTTAAAAAGCTGGGATATTTCTAGAGATGCACCATACTTTGGATTCAAAATACCTGAGGAAGTTGATAAATATTTTTATGTATGGGTTGATGCGCCAATTGGGTATATGGCTTCGGCTAAGAATTGGGCTGACAAAAACTCTCAACAATTAGAGACACTATGGGGCAAAGATTCAGAATACGAAATTCATCATTTTATTGGTAAAGATATAACTTATTTTCATGGACTATTTTGGCCTGCCCTTTTAATTGATTCAAAATATAAACTTCCAGATAGTATACATGTGCATGGATTTGTGACGATTAATGGAGAAAAAATGTCCAAGTCAAAAGGCACATATATAACTGCAGATCAATTTGCTGATGTCTGTGATCCGGAGCTATTAAGATATTATTTTGCAAGTAAATTAAATTCAAAAATTGAAGATTTAGATTTAAATTTAGATGATCTAGTCAAAAAAATAAATTCAGATTTAGTTGGAAAATTTTTAAATATTTTTAGCAGATCAGCGCCATTTGTTGCTAAAAATGATAATCATCTAGCTAAAGAATTACACTACGATCATCTAGCTAAATTTGAAAGTAATTCCGAAAAGATTCTTAAGCACTTTGAAAATAAAGAATTTTCCAAAGCAATAAAATCTATTATGGAAATAGCCGATGAAACTAATAAATATATTAATGAGCATACTCCATGGAAATTAGATCAAGCTGAGGCATTAATTGTTTCAACAACTGCTCTTAATATATTTAAAAATCTTTGCATCTTACTATCACCTGTTATACCAAATATTTCCAAGGAAATGCTGTTAATGCTAAATATTGATTCGTTGAATCTAGAAAATTTACAAAATAATTTAGTTGATAAAAAAATTAATGAATTCAAGCCTATCCTCTCTCGGCTGGAGCCAATTAATATTCAAGATTTTTATAAAAAGGAAGAAAAAATGAATGAAGAAGAAAATAATATTATTCAAATAGAAGACTTTATGAAAGTTGATCTAAGGGTAGCACGAGTAGAAAATGCATCATATGTAGAAGGTGCTGATAAATTACTTGCTATCAAATTAGATTTAGGTGAACTAGGATCAAGAAACGTATTTGCTGGAATTAAATCCGCTTATGAGCCTGCACAATTAGAAGGTAAGTTAGTTGTAATGGTCTACAATCTGGCTCCAAGAAAAATGAAATTTGGAGTATCTGAGGGTATGATTTTAGCTGCGAGTGATTCAGACGGTGGGATCTATGTATTATCTCCTGACTCAGGCGCTCAACCAGGTCAAAAAATTAAATGAAAGTCGAAACAGATATATTAGTAATTGGAGCAGGTCCAGTCGGTCTATTCACAGTATTTGAAGCGGGTTTACTTGGGCTTAAGTGCACATTGATTGATAATTTAGATAAAGTTGGTGGTCAGTGCTCCGAGCTTTATCCTGAAAAACCAATTTATGATATACCTGGAGTGCCTAATCAAACTGCTCAAGAGCATGTAGATGCTTTGATAGAACAAATCAAGCCATTTGAATACGATCTTCATCTTTCTCAAAGAGTGGAATCAATTGAGCCATTATCAACCAAGGATAATATTACTACATGGAGAGTAAAAACTAACGAAGGTATTGAATGTATTACTAAAAACATATTTATTGCAGCTGGTGCTGGATCTTTTGAGCCTAGAAGACCTCCAAATATTGAGGATCCTGACAAATTTTTAGGTAATGGAATTAGTTATGCTGTTAAATCAAAGGATCTTTATAAAAACAAAAATCTATTTATTTTTGGTGGTGGTGATTCCGCGTTAGATTGGACTGTTGAATTAGCAAAAATAGCTAAATCAGTAAATTTAGTTCATCGAAGGGATCAATTTAGGGGTGCGCAACATACTGAAGCTCAGATGCGAGAATTAGTTAAAACTGGTGATGTTAATTTACTTACGCCCTTTCAAATTGAAGAAATTGTAGGAGATGAGAAAGTATTAGGCGTAAAATTAAAAAACTTTGATACAAAAGAATCAATCACTCATGACGCAGATGAGCTCTTATTTTTATTTGGTCTGAATAAAAAACTAGGTCCAATTCTTGAATGGGAGCTAGAACTTGCATCTAAAAAAATAGCTGTTAACACTGAAGATTTTCAAACTAATCGAGATGGTATTTTTGCTGTTGGCGATATAAATGACTATCCTGGAAAACTGGACCTAATTTTATGCGGATTCCACGAAACAACTTTAGCAGTGCAAAAGGCATTTCAAAGAAACTTTCCCGGTGAAAGAGTGCCATTTGGTTATACAACCTCAAATACAAAACTACAAAGAAAACTTGGCGTAGTTGAATAATATATATGAGTAATTTAATTGAGCTAATTAATGCAGAATTACCTCAATTTCAATGTGGTCGCTGTGACACGCCAGGTTGTAGACCTTATGCAGAGGAAATTGCAAAGGGTTCACCTCACAATCGATGCGTGCCTGGAGGCCAAAAAACTTTAGATAAGATTTCAATTCTTTTGAACGAAAATTCTTTATCACTAGACCATGATTATGGTCCTGAACTAAAACCACAGGTTGCCAATATTATTGAGGATGATTGCATAGGCTGCACTAAGTGCATTGATGCATGTCCTGTTGATGCAATAAGTGGTGCTCCCAATCTGATGCACAATGTAATCAATGATTTGTGTACTGGCTGTGAGTTATGTATTGAACCTTGTCCAGTTGATTGCATAGAATTAGTTGATATCAATGAGGAGCAGGCATTATTAGCTAGAAGCCATTCAGAATACTTTTTTGATCTCAAGGCTGAACTCGATCATAGAAAAAAGAAAAAAGCCAAGATGAATAAAAATATTTCAAAAAATGTAGATCTTGCTGGATTGATAAATCAAAAATTAGAAAATAGAAATTTAGACAAAGGGCTTGCATTAAAAAAATTACAACTAGCAATGCTGGATTCTCATAAAACTGAAAAACATATAAGCTCTTCAGATTTAGAGGAATTAAAAAAACAATTATAGTTCTTGTATTTTGAGTCCTTCAAAAATTGAAATAGATTTTTCTTTTGAATAAATCATAATGCTCTTCACTCTATTCGCAATATCTTTTAATGCCTTATCTGTTTGTGTTTTATTTCTACCTAATAAATCTTTGGTCAAGCCTATTACTCCTCCTGAATTAATTAAAATGTCAGGTATAAAGACTATACCTTTACTATGTAATTCATCTGCAATAGATGCATCCAGTAATTGATTATTTGCACCTCCAGCAATGATTTTACAATTAAGGTTATTAATGGATGATTCGGTGAATATAGCTCCAACTGCACAAGGAGAAAATACATCACATTCAAATGAAAAAGCATCATCAATACAGGTGATATTATTAGTTCTTATATCTTTCAACTTTGACTGGTCTATATCAGAGATATAAACTTTGGCTCCAGATTTAGCTAAATATTCTGCAAGGCCCCTACCAACGCTTCCAGCGCCCTGGATGGCAACTTTCTTTCCATTTAAGCTTTCTGAAAAATATATATTTACCGCTTCTTCAATTGCATAAAATAATCCTTTTGCAGTGTAGGGTCCTGGATCAACATTATCAAAAACATAATCACTATATTTCTTAATAATCCTAATATCTTCAATAGTTATACCAATATCTTCGGCAGAAATATAAGCTCCTTGTAAAAGATTAAGAAAAGTTGCAAATGATTCAAGCAAAGCTTCAGATTTTTGGTCTTGTTCAAAAATAACAGCTTTGCCACCGCCAAAGGGAATATGAGCAATATTATTTTTATCTGTCATTCCTTTAGATAAGCGGAGAACATCAGTTAAGCCCGCATCAAATGAATCATATTGTCTAAATCTGCAGCCACCAATAGCAGGACCTTTAACAGAGTCATGAATTGCAATTAATGATTTAATTCCTACTTTTGGATCTTCATAATAATAAACTTTTTCATGACTGAACTCATGATGAGAAGAAATATCTATGCCATTAAAATTTGCATCTGTTATATCTTTAAAAATCATATATAAATGGAAATTTCGTTTATATTATATGTGCATATTAAAGGGCTCAAATGTTAAAAGATAGGTTTAGAAAATTTTTACCAGTAGTTGTGGATCTAGAGACTGGAGGATTTGATTCTAAAAAAAATGCAATTTTAGAAATAGCTATTCAACTAATAGAGGAAGATGATTCTAAGCTAGTTTTAGGTCAATCACATAGATTCCATATAAATCCTTTTGAGGGCTTAAGTGTAGAAGAAGATGCATTAGAATTTCTTAAACTAGACCTCAATCACCCTCTTCGAGTAGCTGTTGAGGAGGAATTTGCGCTCAATGAAATTTTTAAGATTATCAACAAACATAGAAATAAATATGAATGCTCAAGAGCTATTCTTGTAGGCCATAATGCATTTTTTGATCATAGTTTTCTTCTTGAGGCATGTTTAAGAAATAAAATTAAAAAATCTCCATTTCATCCATTCTCATTAATAGACACGGTTAGTTTAGGTGTCTTAGCAACAAAACAAACTGTGCTAGCAAGAGTTTGTAAAGAGTTAGATATACCTTATGAAAATGAAGAAGCACATAGTGCAGCATATGATGCTAAGGTAACAGCGCAAGTATTTTGCAAAGTCATAAATAATTTTGATTTAAATTAATTAACTATAAACTTAATGAGTCACCTACTTGCTGGCAACTCGCAGGCATTAAATTTATTTCCTGATAAGATTCATTAATGGATAGAAGATAGCTTATTAATCCCTTGGTACGTTTTGGTGCTATACCAGTTGCAATAAAATATTTAGCATTTAACTTCGACATAGCTAACTTTGCTTGGTTGAGACCCATTGAAACTTGCACCAGCCCAAAGACTTTTACCATATCAACAGTGATAATGCATGCATCAACATTACTAATTTCTAGTTGTTGATTAAACATATGCGGTTCATGAAAAACCTTTGATCTCGGGTCATTTATTGAATATGCAAAAGTTGTTGTATTATAGGGTTTCCCAGCCGTGTAAATTTTTAATTTAAACGAATTAAGATCATATTCATCGTCATTTTTTACCAAATTCACATTTGTAAAACCTTCTTTTTTTAAAACTTTCGATGCTTCATGAGTTGTATAAATAGGAATAGTATTTTTAAACATTTTTAGTGAATCTATATCTAAATGATCTGAAAAATGCGCTGTAATAATAATATGAGTAACTTTTTCAATAAGTTTATTTTTAATCAGGTAAGCCTCTTGTGTAGACTCTCGATTCAGCAACCAGTTAATTTTTGGGAAAACCTGTTTTTTTGTAAACCAAGGATCGACAACAATTAAATCTCTGCTATTAGCATAAATCCACGATTGATAATCATCACCTCTAATTACTTGCATAAACATATAATTTCATAAATGAGAATAATTTCCATACTGATAATGATTATCATTAAAAAAACACCTAAAATCAGTACTTTACATAAAAATAAGTAAATAATAAAATAATCAATAAAAAAGGTGTGATATGGAAATGAAAGAAATAAATACAAGCAAAGTTTGTGACATATTAAATGAGATCATGGAGTATGAATTAGCAGGAGTAGTAAGGTATACACATTCCTCACTAATGGTGTCTGGGCCATATAGACTTCCCATTGTTACATTTTTGAAAGAGCAGGCAAATGAATCATTGATTCATGCACAACAAGCTGGCGAATTATTAGTTGGCCTTGATGGTCATCCAAGTCAAAAAGTGGCTAAAATTGAGGAAACTCACAGACATTCAATAAAAGATATTTTAGAGGAAGGTTTAGAGCACGAGTTGCATGCTTTGGGTTTATACAAAAAATTATTGGAAAGTGTTGCAGATGCATCTGTATACCTAGAAGAATATGCAAGAAGCATGATTGGAGAAGAAGAGCAGCATACTCTAGAGCTTAAAGCTATGTTAAAAGATTTTGGTTAGTAGCTAAGAAATAGCGTCCTGGATAATAGGTTTAAGCTCCCCTGATTCATGCATCTCAGTAACAATGTCACACCCCCCTATTAAGTCGCCGCCAACATAAACCTGAGGGAAAGTTGGCCAATCTGAAATATTTGGAAGAGCCTGTCTAATATCCTGATTTTCTAAGATATCTACGTAAGAAAATTCAGCCTCACATTCAATCAATGCTTGAACCGTTTTAGCTGAAAAACCACACTTAGGCTCATATGGCGAACCCTTCATATATATTAAAATTTTATTGTCTTTAATTTGCTCTTTGATTTTATCTTCAATTGACATTATTTTTCCTAAGGGAATAGATATATTTAATTATGGTGTCCTCAAAGCCAAATTTCAATGCATCTGTAATAATTGCGTGCCCTATTGATACTTCATCAACTATGCCACATTCAATTAAATGCGGAAGATTATCTAAATTAAGATCATGACCAGCATTAATACCCAATTTATATTCACGTGCAACATGCATACATTCAGTAATGTCACGTTTACAACTATTAAAATTTGTAAAATCTTCGTCAGACAAATAGTTTGCAAATGGACCAGTGTAAATTTCAATCCTATCAAAACCAATATCCGCAGCATATTCAACTGAGTTTAAATTTGCATCTATAAATAGACTGGTCCTAGACTTAGTTCCCTTCATCAAATTTATAAAATCTCTTAATTCATCATCTAGAAAGCCTGGTTGCCAGCCGTGATCAGAGGTGATCTGCTCAAGGTTGTCTGGAACCAAGGTTATTTGATCGGGAGTTGAGCGAAGACATAACTCATGAAAACCAATAAATTCTCCGTCAGGTAAAGAGAATGGATTTCCCTCTAAATTAAATTCAATACCATGATCTTTGCATATTTTAGAAACATTAATTGCATCTTCTGAGGTTGCGTGACGATGATCTGGCCTAGGATGAAGAGTTAAACCATCAACCCCCAAATCAACACATTTATTCGCATAATCAATTAGAGAAGGATTATCATGGCCACGGGAATTTCTAAGTAAAGCAATTTTATTTAAATTGACACTAAGCTTCATACAGCAGAAATGAATTAACCTCTATCTTTAAAGTCTTCAACATTTATGTCAATTGAATTAATATCATGAGGCTGAGAAATAGATGTTTCATCCCAAAAAGCTCGGCCGCTGATAATCTTACCACTCTCATTAACAATAAAATGATCAACAATTGAGATATCCATGCCTGAATTATCATTAGTATTTCTAACCTGCATCACAGCTTTTAAAATACCTTCATTTGCACAGATCACTGTCTCAACATTTGTGGGTGTAATCTCCATTCCGTTACTATGACCAAAATCCCAAAATGCACAAATCGCTTCAATTCCATTACAAGGCTCTGCTCCAACTGGATCTTCAAAAATAGCTGCATCATCCCAAAGACTTCTGAATAAGTTTTTATCATTATTCTTGTATGCTAAAACATAATTATCTAGTGCAGCTTGAACCATTTCTTTCATATTAATTCCTATTTTTGTATTCCTTTTTCTTTGAGTAAAATTTTAGTAAATTTATCATCAGGGTTGATGGGTGAAACTTGCTCCCATATACGATCGTATTCAGAATGTTGAATTAACCATTGATCATTTTTTTTAATATATTTATCCACATATAGCGCAGTACCTTGGGTAACACTTCCTAAATCAAAATTATAGAATATATCCTGAAGATACCATTTCCCAGTCGCTTTAATATTTGAGATAACTTCAATTTCTGGGTGATGAGCAGTATGCATTGCAGCAGTCTGATTATGAAATGCAAGTTTTAAACTTTCCTTGATAGTATCCCTGCCTTCAGATTCCCATCTATACGTACCACCTCGATAATCAATTGTTATATCTTGCGAAAAGACATTATCTAACAAATCAAAATCAGCCATGTCTATTGCTCTAAAATATCTATGCTTAAGATTTTTAATTTCTTCTATATCAATTAATTTTTGCAGTTTATCCATACTAACTTTATCGAAGATAGGCCTGACCTCCATCAAGCATGATAGTTGATCCGGTAATATAATTCATTCCATCAGAGAGAATATGACAAACAGCCTCACCAATATCATTTTTACAGTCACCCACTCTGCCTAATGGTATGGTTTTAAGAAATTCGTTAGCTTCATCAGGGTGCTCACTCATCCACCATTCCATTCCAGTAGACTTAGCAAGAGGCATGATACAGTTGACTAAAATATTATCCTGGCCCCACTCAACTGCAGCCGCCCTTGACAAGGATCGAATTGACTCTTTTACAGCGGCATAAGCTCCATAAGAACTTGAATCAGGTCGCAAAGCTGAAGAACTTGCTAAATTAATAATTTTTCCGTCGCCTTTTAAGTGAGGATAAGAAGCTTTCATAAATCGGAATGTTGCTAGCGGACCAGAGTTCCATCCATTAACAAAGGATTCATCAGTCACATCTAAAATGTTTCCTAGTGGTACTTCCTGCGCATTATTTATTAAAATATTTAATGAATTAAACTTTGAAATTGTGGCTTCAATTGAATTATTAATAGATTCATTACTTTTTACATCACATTCAATTGCAATGGCGGATCCACCTTGTTGATTGATATCTTCGGCAACAGCTTCTACTTTAGACAAAGTTCTTCCAACTAAACAGACATTTGCTCCATATGATGCTAGAGCTCTTGCAATTCCTTCGCCAACGCCCTGACCTGAACCTGTAATTAAAGCCGTTTTATTTGAAAAATCCATTAAAAATTTGAGCCGGTAATATCTTTTGCAGCCAAATAACCAAAAGTCATAGCTGGACCAAGTGTTGAACCAGGACCAGGATAAGTTGGTAATAATGCTGTGGAGCAATTTCCGCATGCATAAAGCCCTGGTATGGCTTTACCATCTTTCTTCAAAACCCTAGCATGCGTATCGATTACTAAGCCACCAGCTGTACCCATTTCACCTGGATATAAAACCATACAATAAAAAGGTCCAGTTTCTAGAGGAGCAAGACATGGATTAGGAGTCACTGATGGATCGCCATAATATCTATCATACACACTATCTCCACGTTGAAGATCAAGATCTTTGCCCGATGCTGCATATTCATTAACTTTTGCTTGAGTTGCCAAAAGGCCTTTAACGTCAATACCCGCAACATCAGCTAACTCCTCTAGCGTTTCTCCCTTTGATAAAAAAGATGGAGTCCACCATTCTTTTGGTACAGCTGAATCAGGTTGCATCGATGCTTGAAGAAGCGGACCACAAGGTCTATTTTTTCTAAATGTGCTATCAAAAATCATATAACAGGGAGCACAAGGATTACCTTCAGCATATTTATCAAACATGTCATTTACAAAGCTGACATAATTTTGAGATTCATTAGAAAATCTCTCACCATTTTTATTAACTGTAAAATTTCCAGGCATTGATTTATCCACCATCGATAACCACCCTTTATCATGACCAGGTACCTTCATAACAGTAGACCACCAGCCAGTATCCATTTGATGAGTATCGGCGCCTAATTTTAATGCAGCTTTAAGCGCATCTCCTGTATTGAAAGTATTTGCTGCACTCCATTCTATATTTGTTGGCTTAGGCAAATACTGATCTCTCAAAGCTTGATCTTTTTCAAACCCTCCGGAAGCAAGAATAACCCCTTTATTAGCCTTAATATTAATTTCAATATTATTTTTTGTAGCCTTGATTCCAATCACTGAACCATTTTCATCAATAAGATCTGTCATTGCAGTTTCTGTCCATAAATCAACGTTCCTATCCTTTAAAGATAAGATTAATCTTGCGATACCTGCATTGCCCATAGTTAAGCGTCTGTCTTTCCAACCCCATTTAAGCCTCATTGGTAGGTCTAAAATATATTTAGTAAATAGTTTTGCAAATAAAGATTTCCAACCAGGCAAAGCCCCAAGTAATAGCTGACCCTCTACTTGGGTAAAGTTCATGTTTATTGGACCCATAGTAAAAGCGGTTTGAGGGTGTTGTTCCCTTAATTTAGCCAAATCATCTCCGAGCTCAGTTCCATTTATGGGCTCAGGCTCCATAGATCTATTACCTGGCTTTCCTCCAGGATTATCAGGAAAATAATCTGGATAATGGGCTAAGTTTCTATATTTAACTTGTGAATTTTCATGAAGATAATCAATCATTTTGGGGCCTTCAGATAGATAAGTTTCAATCAGCTCATCTTTAATTTTTCCCTCAGGTGAAACACTATTTATATAGTCTCTTGCATCCTGATCAGAGTCATCGACATTTTCAGCTTTGGCATACCTGTTATTAGGTATCCAGACACCTCCACCAGAGGTAGCTGAGGTTCCACCAAATTGAGTGCTTTTTTCAATAACTAATGTTTTTGCACCACCATCGTGGCTGCATAAAGCAGAGGTTAAAGCTCCATTACCAGAACCAATTACAACAACATCAAATTCATAATCCCATTTCATAATTTTTATTAATTTTCTTTAAATTGTAACTAATTCACTATAACTCAATGAGTATTTTTTAAAAAATTGATATATATCTTTTTTTTGATTGACAAAATTTTAGTAGTTGATACTCCCAAATTATTTTCATTAATGTCTATAATCAAGTTTTACTAAATTTAACGTTGATAAATGAAAACTGATATTTGCAAAAAACTTGGTATTGAATATCCTATTTTTGCTTTTACTCACTGCAGAGATGTTGTTGTAGCAGTTAGTAAGGCTG
>Ga0181564_10001087_pt1 | contig 24092 bp, 21 predicted proteins | sample 011ome_24_FD_134512 | JGI IMG/M metagenome (GOLD analysis project Ga0181564, IMG submission 134512) | Coastal salt marsh microbial communities from the Groves Creek Marsh, Skidaway Island, Georgia - 011513CT metaG (megahit assembly) | ecosystem: Environmental > Aquatic > Marine > Intertidal... | reverse complement strand
GAGCTCGTCGGCTCGTTCCTGCGCCTCGCCGGGGCTCAGGGTGACGTTGTCGAGGCGAGCCAGAACCCGACCGATGTTCGTGTCGACAACGGCCGCCGGTAACTCGAAGGCGAAGGCTCGAACGGCGCGGGCCGTGTACGGCCCGACCCCTGGAAGCGCCAAGAGTGCCCCGAGATCGGAGGGCACCTCACCGCCATGGTCCGCCGCCATGGAGACAGCGGCTCGGTGCAGGTTGAGTGCCCGACGGTTGTACCCCAGCCCGGCCCATTCCTCGACGACATGACCGGCGGACGCCGCCGCACAGGCCGACGGAGTCGGAAACCGAGCGAGGAAGCGAGGCAGCCGTTCGACGATCCGCGCCACCTGGGTCTGCTGCAACATGACCTCGCTGACGAGGATCGTCCACGGGTCGCGGGTGCGCCTCCACGGAAGGTCGCGAAGACTTGTTCGACCCCAGGCCATGAGCTCGACCTGGATTGTCCGATCCCGTTGCTGTGCCGGCACAGGGGAAGACTGTAGGACACCGCGCCGTTGCTCCTCTGGGCGATCGACACCACCCGGACCCACAATCGCTGCTGCGCACGGATGGTGCTCCAAGCGCCGGCATCCACGCAAACCTCCGCGCCTGACCCCGGACTTCGGCGGTGCTGCAGCGGCAACCTAACCTGCACCACATGAACGCCCCGATCCTCGCCGACGCTCGAGCTGCCACCGATGTCATGCAGCAGGTGATCGACAGCGCCCTGTCGAAGCTCTCCTCCGTCGACGACCTGGACGCCCATCAGGTCATCGCCTACGACATTGCCCACGCCGCCGCCGCTGTCGCATCAGCGGCGAACCTGCTCGCCTACGGCGCACACGGACCCAGCGAGGAAGCGGTCACCGTCGCCTTCGTCGCCGACGTGGCCCACGATCTCGCCACTCGCCTGCTGGGTCGCGAAGCGGAGTGGGGCTGTGCGACAGGTGTGCTCGACGAGATTCACGAGTTCATGGCCGCTGGCCGGGCCCCGGCATTCGTCGCCTCGCTCGTCGACGGAGCACCCAGTCATCTCGACGAAGACATGACCCTGGTTGCAGAGACCTTCCGGCGCTTCGCCGACGAACAGATCGCGCCGCGGGCCGAACACGTTCATCGCGCCAACACCGATGTTCCCGAGGACATCATCACCGGGCTCGCCGAGCTCGGCGTCTTCGGACTGTCGGCGCCCGTGGAGTACGGCGGTTTTGCCGAAGGTGGGGTGAACGACTATCTCGGCATGGTCGTTGCGACCGAGGAGCTGTCCCGAGGCTCGCTCGGTATCGGCGGCTCACTCATCACTCGACCGGAGATCCTGACCCGGGCCCTCATCGCAGGCGGCACGGAGGACCAGAAGCAGACCTGGCTCCCCCGACTGGCCAGCGGTGAGGTCATGGCTGCCGTCGCTGTCACCGAGCCCGACTACGGCAGTGACGCAGCCGGGGTTCGTGTCGCGGCCACTCCCGGCCCCGACGGAGGTTGGCTCATCAACGGCGTCAAGACCTGGTGCACCTTCGCAGGGCGAGCCGACGTCCTCATGGTGCTGGCCCGTACCGAAGCCGGCTCGACCGATCATCGCGGCCTCAGTGTGCTGATCGTCGAGAAGCCACGCGGCGACGGCCATGGTTTCGAACATGTGCAGGAACAGGGCGGGAAGATGACAGGCCGGGCCATCGACACGCTCGGCTACCGCGGCATGCACAGCTATGAGATCGCGTTCGAGGACTGGTGGGTGCCGACCGAGAACCTCATCGGAGAAGATGCCGGCCGAGGCCGGGGCTTCTACTACCAGATGCAGGGTTTCGAGAACGGCCGTCTGCAGACGGCAGCCCGAGCGGTCGGCGTCATGCAGGCCGCCTACGAGGCTGCTCGTGCCTACGCCGATGAGCGAGTCGTCTTCGATCAACCGATCGCCCAGTACCAGCTCACCCGGGCAAAGTTGGGACGGATGGCCGTGATCATCCAGGCAGCACGGCAACTGTCGCTCCATGTCGCCGAACTCATGGGCAAGGGCGAGGGCGCGCTCGAGGCGTCGATGGCCAAGGCATACGTCTGTCGCGCTGCGGAATGGGTGACCCGCGAGGCGATGCAGATCCACGGCGGTATGGGGTACGCCGAGGAGTACGACGTGAGCCGCTACTACGTCGACGCCCGGGTGCTGTCGATCTTCGAGGGCGCCGACGAGACCCTTGCGCTCAAGGTGATCATTCGTCGGTTGCTGGCAGAACGGAGCTAGCACCGGGTTCGAGACCGAAGCCGATGGTGAGACCGTCGGCCTCGGTCAGGCGACTGCTCACCACTGCGAGTGTCCGGTCGTAGCTGACCTCGAGGGTTGCTGCGGTTGCGTCGGGCACATCGGTTCGACCGGGTTCGGAAAGACGAATGACGTAGCCGTCACCTCGGTCCACCCACGTCGGGATGTAGTGAACGCCGATCGCTTCGATCTCCCCTGCGTCGTTCTCGCGCAGTTCGATCGTTGCGATCATCCCGTCCTGACTCGCAGCAACACAGCAGTTGGCCGACTGATTCGACAGGAAGTTGCCGACGCCGAACACCACCCACTCGTCCCCGACCTTGTCGATCGGCTGCACGACGTGCGCATGATGCCCGACCACGAGGTCGACCTCCTCGGTCGGAAGGATCGCGTCGAGCCAATCGATCTGCGACTGGATCGGCTCGTGGCGATACTCCGCCCCCCAGTGCAGCGAGACCACCACGAACTCTGCACCTGCCTCCTTTGCGATGCGGGCTTCCTGGACGATCGCCTCCGGGTCGATCAGGTCGACGAGATACTGACGATCGGCGGGCATCTGGAAGCCGTTGAGGGAGTAGGTGGCCGAGATGTGGGCGATCACGATGTCGTTCACCCGGTAGAGCACCGGCGCGAGATCTTCCTCCTCACTGGCAGCCTGGCCGGCGTACGGCAGGCCGATCTCACGCATCACCGTGATCGTGTTGATCGCCCCCTGTGCCCCCCGATCGAAACTGTGATTCGACGCCAGGGAGCAACCGTCGTAGCCGACGTCGCGGGCCGCCTCGGCAAACGCGCGTGGCGCGTTGAACATCGGGTAGCCGGAGAGATTCGAGTCGTCGATCGAGATCGGTGACTCGAGGTGACAGATGGCGAGGTCGGCACCCTCGATGAGGGGTCTGACTTCGGCGAAGAGCGGAGTGAAGTCCCATCCCGGATCGGCATGTTCGGCACCGGCACGCTGCACCGCTCCGTGGGGAAGCAAGTCGCCGGTGAAGAGCAGGCGGGCCGTACGCAGAGGAGGCACGGTCGTCGTCGTGGTGGTCGTCGTCGCCGTGGTCGAGGTGGTCGTCGTGGTGCTGCTGGTGCTGCTGGTGCTGCTCGGGGTCACCACGAGCGCAGCATCGACCTCGGAAGCATCGCTGCCCGAACGCACCTCGACCCACGCGCCAGCACCGAAGGCGACGACACACGCAAGGAGGAGCGCGCCCCGGCGTCGACTCATCTGAAGAGCTCCGGGGCGACGGGGCAGTCGGTGCGAAACCTTGCCTCGGCGGCAGGGATCGGTCCCCCGGGTCCGATCACCGACGTCATCAGTTCGATCGGCACAACCTCGAACAGGTCTTCCCACGGCTCGTCACTGATGACCATGTCGCGTAGTGGCTCCCACATGCGCTGTGGGAGGCATCGTCCGACCCCGGCAACCAGCCAGACCGGGATGCCGGCTGCGTTGGCCACCGCTGCTGCCTGGAGCGACCCGATGGCACACAGTGCGGAGTCCGGGCCCAGTGCATCGGTCTCGAGCAGCACGAGGTCGGCTTGCAGCACGGCCTGACCGAGGCCTGCGAGTGGGACGTCGACTGCGAGACGATCAGCGGCGTCGAGTCGGTACACCAACCCACCCCCGTCGCCGACGGTGTCGGCGACGAACACCTCGATGTCACCACGAGCGAGGAGCGCCGCACCCACCAGCTCACCAGCACCGACGACGACGACCCCAGTGTCGCCTCCAAGGGCATGGGTCACCTCACGGCCGGTCTTGTCACGCGCGATCGCCTCCGCTGCGTCCCACGCCTCCGATCCCGGATCCGGACCGGTGAGCATGCGTGCGGCAAGCCACACGAGCGGCCCCGACGACGGTCGATGCTCGATCAACTGACGGCAGGCGAGAACGAGTTCGGACCGATCGTGGGCGACGGCCCCGAGCGCCATGGCAGCTTCGTGGACGAGCGACGCAGTTCCGACATCGCCCGCCCGAGCCATGTACCGCAGTCGCTCGATCGGGTGCACGAACGGCGATCGTACCCACCACCGACCCGATGCGAGGGACCGGCTGCAAGCTGCGCTAGCTTTCCCCCTCGTGGCAACCGATCTCGATCTCGAACTGACGCCGCTCGAGGGCGAATCCCGCACCCTCGGTGACTTCATGACCACGTTCCCACTGGTGCCCGTCGTGCTCGATCCCTACACGAACGAGAGCGCCTGGATCCTCGACACGGCACACCGGGTGCTCTCTCATTTCAAGGGTGCCGGTTGTCGACCCTGCTGGATCGTCACCTGTGCCCTCGACGATGCCAAGGACTATCTGGGCCCCTACGCCAACGAGTTCCTGAGCTTCGCCGACCCCTCGCGCAGCGCAGTCCACGCGCTCGGCGTCGAGCAGGCTCCTGCCCTCCTGCTGGTCCGCCAGGACGGCGAGGTCACCGCCAAGGCCGAGGGCTGGAACAGCGACGATTGGCGAGAGGTCACCGAGGCCATCGCCGAACTTTCCCACTGGAGTCGTCCTGCCATGCCGGCCCCCGGCGATCCTGGCACCTACTCGGGCACCCCACTCTCGGTCTGAGCAGCCCGCCAGTCGCGCCACGCGACGCGCAGCAACACCGGCACGATGACAGCCACCGTGGCGCCGTGCAGAACAACCAGCCCCCATTCGGCGGTCGAGTCGGCGACCAGAGCCCGCTGGACAACCGTCACGGCGAGCACGACGGGCAGGAGCACCGACGCGATCACCAGTGAACGCTTCGTCCACTGGCTGCAATCGAGTGCATGGGCGATCCTGCCGATCGCTTGCTCGGGGTCGCCGCTCATGGGCCGGACCCTACCGGCGGGTACCGTGAGCCCATGACCGAGTTCGCCTACTCCGATCTCCTGCCAACCGGACCCGACACCACCACGTACCGCCTCGTCACCACCGACGGCGTCTCGACGTTCGACGCCGAGGGGCAGACCTTCCTGAGGATCGAGCCGTCGGCGATCCGGGAGCTCACCCGAGAAGCGATGCACGACATTGCGCACTATCTGCGAACCGAGCACCTCGAGCAACTGGCGTCGATTCTCGACGATCCGGAAGCGTCACCGAACGACACGTTCGTGGCCACGGAACTGCTTCGCAATGCCAACATCGCAGCAGCCGGTGTGCTTCCCATGTGCCAAGACACCGGCACTGCGATCGTCATGGGCAAGAAAGGTGAGCGGGTCGTGACCTTCGCCGACGATGCGGAGGCGATCAGTCACGGTGTCTTCGACACCTATACCGAGACCAACCTTCGGTACTCCCAACTTGCGCCACTCTCGATGTTCGACGAGCAGAACACCGGGAACAACCTCCCGGCGCAGATCGAGCTCTACTCGAAACCCGGCGACAGCTACGAGTTCCTGTTCATGGCCAAGGGTGGTGGCTCGGCCAACAAGTCGTTCCTCTTCCAAAAGACGAAAGCGTTGCTCAACGAGGCCTCGATGATCGACTTCCTCGACGAGTCACTCCGCTCGATCGGCACGTCGGCCTGTCCGCCGTATCATCTCGCCCTCGTCGTCGGCGGCACGTCGGCCGAGTTCGCGTTGAAGACCGCAAAGTACGCATCGGCTCACTACCTCGATTCGCTCCCGACCGCCGGCGATGCTGCAACCGGTCACGGTTTCCGCGACCTCGAGTGGGAACAGCGCATCCTCGAACAGACCCGTGGGTTCGGGATCGGTGCCCAGTTCGGGGGCAAGTACTTCTGTCATGACGTTCGCGTGATTCGGCTGCCCCGGCACGGCGCGTCCAATCCGGTGGCACTCGCCGTGAGCTGCTCGGCCGATCGTCAGGCCCGGGCAAAGATCACTGCCGAGGGCGTCTTCCTCGAGCAACTCGAGACCGATCCGGCCCGCTTCCTTCCCGAAGCAGCCGAGGACGAACTGAGCGACGAGGTTGTCGCCATCGACCTGAATCAGCCAATGGACACGATCCGCAACCAGTTGAGCCACTACCCGGTCAAGACCCGGCTGAGCCTCACCGGCACGCTCGTCGTCGGTCGAGACATTGCCCATGCCAAGATCAAGGAACGACTCGACGCCGGCGAACCGATGCCGCAGTACCTTCGCGATCACGCCATCTATTACGCCGGTCCAGCCAAGACGCCGGAGGGCTACGCATCAGGGTCGTTCGGGCCGACAACCGCGGGCCGAATGGACTCCTACGTCGAGCAGTTCCAGGCGGCGGGGGGATCGTTCGTGATGCTCGCAAAGGGCAATCGCTCCCGGCAGGTCACCGAGGCGTGTGCCACACACGGCGGCTTCTATCTCGGCTCGATCGGCGGACCGGCCGCCCGACTCGCCAAAGACTCCATCCGCAACGTCGAGGTCCTCGAGTTTCCCGAGCTCGGCATGGAGGCGGTGTGGAAGATCGAGGTCGAGGATTTCCCGGCGTTCATCGTCGTCGACGACAAAGGCAACGACTTCTACGCCGAAGTGACAACCCCGGTGAAGCTTCGCTGAACGCAGCAGGCACCGACTGCACAGCACCGAACGGCACCGATGACCCCAGCACGGCACGAGCGGTACACGTCCCACGTGGATGGGCATCGAGAGGCTGTGCCAAGGTCTGCCCCGTGAAGATCCGAATCGGCTACGGACTCGGGGCGGTACCGTCGCTGTACCCCTCGGCAAAGAAGGACCTCGGCGGCCTCGGTGGCGTGGTCGACGACCTCGACCGGCTCGGATTCGACAGCCTGTGGTTTCCCGAGCGCATCAACGCAGCGCAACTCGATCCCATCGTGGCCATGGCGTACGTGGCCGGTCGAAGCGAGCGCCTCAAGTTCGGTCCGGCCGTCTCGGTGATCCCCGGTCGCAATCCAGTCCTGATGGCCAAGATGCTTGCCAGTCTCGACGTCGTCAGTGGAGGCCGTTGCCTCCCGGCATTCGGTCTCGGCATCGCCAACACAGCCGAGCATCAAGCCTTCATGGTCGAGCGCACCGATCGAGGCCCATGGCTGAACGAGGCGCTGCCCCTCATGCGTCGGCTCTGGACCGAGGATGTCGTCGACCATGTCGGCGAGCGTTTCTCGTTCACCGGAGCACGCGTGCTTCCCAAGCCGATCCAATCGCCCTTCGAGGTGTGGCTCGGCGGCCAGGCACCGTCGGAACTGCGGCGAACCGGTCGCCTCGCCGACGGCTGGCTCGCCAGCTTCGCAACGCCGATGAGCGTGGCCACCGGTATCGAGGTGATCGACAACGCAGCCGCCGACGCCGGGCGCGCGATGGATCGCGGGCACATTGGTGTACTGATCCCCTACGTTCCGTCCGGCTCCGCACTGCCGACCGCCGCCGTGGAGCGGGTGGCGGCCCGTCAGCCCGATGCCAAACCCGAGGACATCATTGCAACGAGCCACCGGGCCTTGGCCGACATGGTCGACGCGTTCATCGATGTCGGTGCGAGCAAGTTCGTGCTGCTCCCGTTCGCCGAACCTGCCGACTGGCACGCCGAACTCGAACAGCTGGCCCCGATTCTCGACAAGCAGACCTGAGTCCGAACCGCTGACCAACGCCTGTCGAGAACGCTGTGGTGGCGATCAGACGGCCAAGAACGCAGGCGCATTCTCGAACACGCCGACCGCCGCGCCGTCGCCACCCAACCATTCCAGCGCTGCCCCGTAGACCGATCGGGTGTCGATCGCGAGCGGGATGTCTCCGTTGTCGAGGGAGTCGAGCTCGTAGCCTCCGTGCACCACGCCGCCGTTCCCCGCTGGTCCGAACACGAACTGCAGGCCACCGTTGCCATGATCGGTTCCCCCCGATCCGTTCTCGCGAACCCGGCGACCGAACTCACTGGTGGTGACGACCATGACTCGCTCGCGATCGCCCGACTCGTCGAGTCGGGCAAAGAACTGTTCCAGCGCTGTCCCGATGTCGCGAAGCAGTGCATCGTGGTTGTCGAGCTGACCGGCGTGGGTGTCGAAGCCGCTCACACCGACGGTCAGCACTCGTGTGCCGATGTCCATACCGATGATCCGGGCCGCGGTGTCCAGAAGTTCGACGGCCGACCGACCGGCGCCAGGCGTGTTGCTCTCGTAGCCGAGATCTTCGATGTCCGACGACGTAGCGGCCAGGAGGGCGACGGCATCCAGCGTGCCCGGAATCGCCTGCTGGGCTGCGGCGAGTGTCGGTTCGGTGACGAGGGGTGCGGAGGTGGCCAGAAACGCTGCGATGAGGGCGTCGGTGTCGGTCCCCGGTTGGGTCATGAGGTTGAAGTCGGCCGGGTTCCGGATCGCGGTTGCCATCGTCTCCAACCCGACCAACGCCGGGCTTCCGCCACCCAGCGCAATGGCGCGCAACGGGTCCGGGACGCCGTTGCGTTCGTCATCGAAGGTCAGGTCGAGCCACCGTCCGAGCCAGCCGGTCTGTGAAGGCGATCCCGGCACGCCGGACCACCAGGTGTCCATCGCCTGGAAGTGCGAACGTGATTGCTGCGGCATTGCGACCCCGGCGATTGCGCTCATCGTCTGGTCGTTCCAGAAGCCGACGAGACCCCCGAGGGCGGGGTGAAGCCGGTAGTCGGTCCCGCCGAGCACGACGAGTTCACCATCGTCGATGGCCAGCTGCGGACGCGCATCGTGATACCCCCCGACCGGGGGAACGAGTGTGTTGAGGGCGTCGTTGCCCCCGCTCATCTCGAGCACGACCAGTACCCGATCGGTCACCGACATGCCGGCACCCGTGGCGACCGCGGCTTCGCCACCCGCCACCGTGGTCGTGGTCACGACGGACGTGGTCGGAACCGCTGCTGTGGGACGGGTCGCTTCGATGCTGTCACCCAGCAGCGTTGCCCAGGCACCGCCACCGACCGCAGCGGCGCCGGCAGCGCCGCCCAGAAAGGCTCTCCGAGAGATCGGCATCATCGACTCCTAGGCGATCAGCAGGTCGGGTGACGCAAGGGCGAGGGCGAGTGCCCCCTCCCCCGGTCGAATGGTCACGGAACGATCGAGATCGGCCAATGCAGCCAGCGTGGGTTGAGAGAACCCACCGGGGCGAAGAAGCAGGTCGGCCAAACGGGCCCAGTCACCCTCTCGAGCTGCGATCAGGGCCGGAGCATCAGCGGGAGTTCGCCTGGCCAGATCGGTTGCAACGGAAAAACGGGCGGCGGTCGCGGACGAGCCCAGCCAGGTCGATGCCCCCGGATACCCACCGACGTTGGGTGGGTTCGCCGGAAGCTGACCGAGGAGGCGAAGGGCCCCGACGAGCGCAGCGGTCTCGACTCGAGCCCCGGTGCTTGCGATCGCTTGCAACAACCAGGGAAGTGGCGCAGCCACAATGGGGCTCGCATGACCGGCAACGCCGGTCATGAGGGTTGCCCGTGCGAGGGCCGAGATGTCGAGGTCGGCGGCCTCGAACACCGAGCCGAGATCGAAGATCGTTGTCGTGTCGATGTCGCCGAGAAGGTAGCGGCCGAGTTTCGAGGCGATGAAGACGGGACAGGCAGGACTCGACGTGACCGCGGCGATCGTCGTGTCGACATCGTGCACGCCATCGACCCCGAGCAAGGTCTGCGGCGTGTCGTCATGGCGACGGGGCACGAAGTGGGCCTTGTAACCGGAACGGGGCCGAACCACCCAACCGGTCAGCGCAACGGTGGCGGCCCTCACGTCGGCCTCGGTGAAGTTGTTGATCCCGACGGTGTAGAGCTCGAGGAGTTCACGCCCGAAGTTCTCGTTGGGCGACTCGCCGGTGCTCGTTGCACCGTCGAGAAACACGAGCATCGCCGGATCGGTCGTGACCTGCCGGATCAGTTCCCGAACGTCGCCTCGGCCGAGCGATCGACAGAGTTCGAGGTGGTCGAGCATCGCCGGCAGGTACCGAACGACTTGAAACGACACCGCGAAGTGGTCATGCCAGAACCAGGCGAGCTGATGGTCGAGCGGACGATTGGTGGTCTGCAGTCGGGTCATCCATCGATCGAAGGCCTCGAGAGTCTGGGCCCGGGATGCCTTTCCATCCGACCGGTCGTAGGTGAAGTCCCAGTCGGCCCACGCCGACGCCTCCTCTGCGATGCCGACGGCGGAGGGATCGACGAGACGATCGATCGTCCCTGCGACGCCGAGCGCTTCGAGTTCGTCGAGCGCTCCGGGGGCCAGACCCCAGGTCGCTCGGCGAGCCAGGAACGCAACCGCTTCACGGGTGGAGTCGAACTGCATCACACGCACAGTGTCGGCTGCGAGTGTGATGATTGTGTGACGACCCGACTAGAGACGTTCGAGTGCCGACCCGAGGTCGTCGAGCAGGTCCTGTGCCGACTCGATGCCCACGCTGAGCCGCACGAGATCGGCCGGTACTTCGAGTTCGGATCCGGCGGCGGACGCGTGGGTCATCACGCCGGGATGCTCGATCAGCGATTCGACGGCACCGAGTGACTCGGCGAGCGAGAAGACCTGTGTCGTGGTGGTGAGACGCATCGCCGCCTCTGCACCGCCGGCAACCCGGAACGAGACCATGCCCCCGAAGTCGTTCATCTGTCGGCTTGCCACCTCGTGGCCGCGATGCTCGGGCAGCCCCGGATACAACACATGGGTGACCTTGTCGCTGTCGAGGAGGAGCTCGACGATCGCCCGAGCGTTTTCGCAGTGCCGATCCATGCGCACTGCCAGGGTTTTGAGGCCTCGCAGCGTGAGGTAGTTGTCGAACGGCGACCCCACCGCCCCGATTGCGTTCTGCAGATAGGCGAGGCGTTCGGCGAGTTCGGTGTCGTTCGTTGCAATGAAGCCGCCGACGACGTCGGAGTGACCGCCGCAGTATTTCGTCGTCGAATGGACCACCACATCAGCACCGTGGCCGAGCGGCTGTTGCAGATAGGGCGTTGCAAAAGTGTTGTCGACGACGAGCTTGGCGCCACCGCCATGTGCGACTTCGGCGACGGCAGCGATGTCGACAACGTTCAACAACGGGTTGGTCGGCGTCTCGACCCACACGATCTTCGTCTGGGGACGCAGCGCGGCGCGAAGTTCCTCGGGGTCGGTGAGGTCGGCTGCCGACCACTCGATACCCGCCGGTGCCAGAATCGCAGAGATGAGGCGAAACGTGCCGCCGTAGGCGTCGTTGCCGAGCACGACATGATCACCGGGGGCCAAGGTGCGCAACAGCGTGTCCTCGGCAGCCATCCCAGACGCGAAGGCCAGTCCGTGAGAGGCCCCTTCGAGCGATGCGAGACATTCTTGGAGCGCTTGGCGTGTCGGGTTGTTCGTACGCGAATACTCGTACCCGCGATGCACGCCGGGTTGCTCCTGCACGAACGTCGTGGCGAGCGAGATCGGGGTGACGACTGCACCACTCGACGGGTCGTGTCGCTGTCCGGCGCGGATGGCGCGGGTTTCGAATCCGAATGCGTTCGCGTCGGCGAAAATGTCGTCAGCCATGATGATCAGCCCTCCTGGGCCGAGGAAAGGAAGTTCAAGACGTCACTCGACGAGATGACCGCGCGGGGTCGACCACCATCGAGGACCAGCATTGCCGAGCAGGATTCGAGCATCTCCACGGCGAGGGCAACCGGTTCGCCGGCGCCGATGGTCGGGAGGGGCGAAGCCATGATGTCCTCCACGGTCTTGTCGAGCACCGCCTCGGTGTCGAAGGCGAGTTCCATCAACCGTAGCTCGCTGACCGAACCCGCGATCTCGGCAGCAGCGAGCGGCATCTCACCCTTCCCGACCGGGAGTTGGCTGACACCATGTTCGTGCATCATCGACACTGCGTCGCGCACGAGCTGGTGGGGCTGGACATAGAGCAGATCGGGAACCCCGCTCGATCTGCTCTCGATCACGTCGGCCACCACCGGTCCATCGGCTCGAAGGAAGCCGAAGCCGGCCATCCACTGATCGTTGAACACCTTCGACAGATAGCCACGCCCCGAGTCGGGGGTGAGCACGACGATGAGGTCATCGGGCCCGCAACCGTCGGCGACCTGCAGCGCCGCAGCAACGGCGGTACCGCACGAACCTCCGATGAGGAGGCCCTCTTCTCGACTGACTCGCCGGGCCATTCGGAACGAGTCGGCGTCGCTGATCGCAATCACGTGGTCGATCAGATCGCCGTGGTAGGTGTCGGGCCAGAAGTCCTCGCCGACGCCCTCGACGAGGTACGGGCGGCCGGAGCCCCCGGAGTACACCGATCCCTCCGGGTCTGCTGCGATCACCTGGATCGCAGGATTCTGTTCCTTCAGGTAGCGACTGACTCCTGAGAGCGTGCCACCGGTGCCGGCGCCGGCGACGAAATGGGTGACGGTGCCGTCGGTCTGCCGCCAGATCTCTGGTCCCGTGGTCTCATAGTGCGACAGCGGATTGGTCTGGTTGTGGTACTGGTTCGGCCGGTACGCACCCGGGATCTCGTTCATCAGACGTTCGGCGGTCGAGTAATAGGACTGAGGGTCGTCAGGGGCCACCGCAACCGGGCACACCACGACGTCGGCCCCGTAGGCCCGCAGGAGGTCGACCTTTTCGGGCGCAACCTTGTCGGTCATCACGAAGACGCAGCGATACCCGCGCTGGGCCGCCACGATGGCAAGCCCCACACCGGTGTTTCCCGATGTTGGCTCGACGATCGTGCCGCCGGGTTTGATCAGACCCTCCCGTTCTGCGTGGTCGATCATCGTCACCGCTGGCCTGTCCTTGGACGAGCCACCGGGGTTCATCATCTCGGCCTTCACGACGACACGACACGGTTTGTCGGCGGCCACCTGTTTGAGATTGACCAACGGGGTATTCCCGATCATGTCGAGAACCGAGTCGAAGATCTCCATGCCCACAGTCTCACAGACCGATCGGCCAACCGGAACGTGTCACCGGGCATTCCCGCCGAGTAGTTTCAGACAGTCCGTCCGAAAAGTGTTGGAGAATCCCGATGCCCGAAGCCGCTGCGTCGCCCAACGCCGGACTCCTCAGCAACATCCGCGTGATCGAATCGAGTCTCCTCGGCCCCGGACATGTTGCCACCTTCTTCGCCGACCTGGGAGCCGACGTCATCAAGGTCGAGTCGCCCCAGGGGGACTACATCCGGCAGATGACCTGGCCGATCATCGACGGCGTGTCGCTGCTGCACCTGCACACCCACCGCGGCAAGCGCAGCATCACCTTGAATCTCAAGACCGAGGAGGGCGTCGAGCTCTACAAAGAGTTGGTCCGCGGTGCCGACGTTGTGGTCGAGGCCCAGAAACCGGGTGCACTCGCAAGCTTCGGGCTGGGCTACGACGTCCTCAAGCAGATCAACCCGACACTGGTGTTCGCCACGCTCTCGGGCTACGGCTCCACCGGCCCCTACCGCGACATGCCCAGCCATGGAATCGCCTACGACACCTGGGCCGGCATCGTGCAGCCAGTCATCGACGACGAGGGCTTCTGCCGGATCCCACCGACGATGCCCAACGTCGGGATCAACGTCGGCCCCATGGTCGCCGCGATGGGCATCCTCGCCGGGATCATCAAGGCACGCGAGACCGGGGAGGGCTGCGAGATGGAGTTCGCGCAGTCCGATGCTGCGGCTTACATGGACTGGTACCGCATCGAGTCGGAACGGGCCTACCTCCGCCCCGAAGACGAGGTGACCGGTAATCCGGCCGACAATTTCGAACGACGCCCTGCCGGGCTGGCGGGCATGTGGGAAGGCGTTCGTTACCAGATGTACGAAGCCGAGGACGGCCACGTGCTGTTCATGGCCAGCGAGCAGGCGTTCTGGCGGAACTTCTGCAAGGGCGTCGATCGGATGGATCTGTTCGACCGCTGGCCGGGCGCGAAGTACGCCGACCACGCCAAGGGCAACACCGAACTGCAACGGGAACTGCAGGCGATCTTCAGGACCAAGACCTGCCAGGAGTGGCTGGCCTTCTCCGAGGAGCACACCACGACCATCGCCCCGGTCAACACGCCGGCAAACATCGGTGACGATCCTCAGTTCAGGCACCGGATGGGCTTCTACCCGATCGAGTCGTTGGGCTGCGAACAGTTGCCTCTACCGGCCTTCGTCAACGGCGAACCACTCCCCTGCCCGACGAAGGCACCGACGGTCGGTGAGCACACCGACGAGGTCATGGCCGAGATCGGCAAGTCCGACGCCGAGATCGCCGCACTGCGGGACGGCGGTGCGTTCGGCTGAACCCGGCATCGTCGCGCCCACGCCGGGAGGCAGGCGTCAGGCCCGAACGAAGCCGCGGTAGTCGTCGGCGACAACCTGATCACACACGGCCCGATACTCGGGGAAGCCCGGGAGCGGCATGAAGACCCGTGGCTTGCCCGGCACGTTCGCGCCCAGGTACCAACTGCTGCAGCCGTGAAAGAGGGTGTGGTTGGCCACCTCGTCGACGTAACCGACCCATTCGGTCTGCGCCTCGTCGGTCGGCTCGATCGTGTGCAGACCGCCGTCGTCGAGGGCGGCCACGGCCGCCGCGATCCATTCCACGTGCTGTTCGATCGACACGATCATGTTGGTCAACACGCTGGGACTCCCCGGTCCGGTGACGGTGAAGAGATTGGGGAAGCCGGCGATCTGCAAACCGAGGTAGGTCACCGGGCCCGCCGACCAGGCGTCACGCAGCGTTCGTCCCCCGCGCCCCTCGATGGCGATCCGATCGAGCGCACCAGTCATGGCGTCGAAGCCGGTTGCGAACACGATGTCGTCGACCTCGAAGACCACCCCACCGACAACAGGCCCCATCTCGTCGATTCGAGCGATCGGATCGGACGAGACATCGATCAGCCGGACGTTGGGCCGGTTGAAGGTGGCGTAGTACCCGGTGTCGACGCAGAGACGTTTGCACCCCACGATCGTGTCCGGACTGAGAAGAACTGCCGTTTCGGGGTCGTCGACCTGCTCGGAGATTTTGCGGCGGATGAAGTCAGCGGCAGTGGCGTTGGCTCGTTCGTCGAGCAACAGATCCTCGTAGGCACGCAAGAAACTCAGACCACCGACCGCCCACCGTTCCTCGTACTGCGCTGCGAGTTCGGCCTCGTCGGCATCGAGCGCACTGACGTCTCGCCTGGGCTGGTGACCCCCGAACGCGCTGGACGAGTCGCGGGCGAGTCGTCGCCAACCGGCATAGTCGGCTTTGATCTCGGCCACCGCAGCCGGGTCCAACGGTTCGTTGTGCGCGGGAACCGCCCAGGTCGCGGTGCGCTGGAAGACGGTGACATGATCGGCTTCCGCTGCGATGAGCGGGATCGACTGCACCGCCGAGCTGCCGGTGCCGATCACGGCAACGCGCCGATCTGCGAAGTCGACCCCCTCGTGCGGCCAACGTCCGGTGTGAAATGTTCGACCGGCAAAGGTGTCACGGCCCTCGATGTCGGGGACGTTGGCGGCCGACAGGCAGCCAGTCGCCATCACGACGAAGCGGCAACTGCGTTCGACACCGTCGCTTGCGGTGACCGACCATCGGTTGGTCGATTCGTCGAAGCGGGTCGCCGACACCGTGGTCGAGAGGGTGATGTCGGCGTGCAGGTCGAATCGGTCGGCGACATGCTCGATGTAGGCCAGGATCTCGGCCTGGGTCGCGTACTTCTCGGTCCACTCCCACTCCTGTTCGAGCCGGTGGTCGAACCCCAAGGAGTACTCCATGCTCGGCACGTCGCAGCGGGCTCCCGGGTAACGATTCCAGTACCAGGTGCCACCAACCCCGTCGCCGCGCTCGATCACTTCGGCACGCAATCCGAGTTCGTGCGCCTTGTGCAGCATGTAGAGCCCGGCGAAACCGGCTCCGACGATGACCATGTCGAGTTGGCGACGCGACGCAGCAGAAGACATGGTCAGACCCTGCCACTTGGCGCGAGCTCCGACCAACTGCCATCGTTTCGACCATGGCAGACCAGCATCGCCGTTCCGACCAGCTCGACTCGTTCGGTGTGTGGCAGTTCACCGACGGGGTCAGCAGCGCCGAGGCCGCCGAGATGGCGCAGCGGATCGAGTCGCTCGGCTATTCGGCGCTCTGGGTTCCCGAGGCGGTGGGTCGGCATGCCTTCGTCAACTCCGCGAACCTCCTGTTGGCCACCGACGATCTCGTCGTCGCCACGGGCATCGCCGGCATTCACAACCGCCCGGCGTGGAGCACCAAGATGGCGGCAACCGAGCTCGACGAACTGTCCGGGGGTCGCTTCGTCCTCGGCCTCGGAGTCAGTCACGCACCGATGGTGACGCTGCGAGGGCTCGACTACAGCAAACCGCTCTCGACCATGCGCGACTATCTCGATGCCATCGATCAGGCGATCACCATGACACCCGGTGAGATGCCTCCGATCGTGCTCGCAGCGCTCGGCCCGAAGATGCTCGAGCTTGCGGGCACCCGGACTGCCGGCGCCCATCCCTACTGGACGACACCCGAGCACACCGCCGAAGCCCGAGCGATCATGGGACCGGATGCCTGGCTCTGTGTCGAGCAGAAGTGCATCCTCACCACCGATCGCGACATCGCCCATGCGCGTGCCAACGAACAACTCGAGATGTACATCAGCCTTCCGAACTACCGCAACAATTGGATTCGCCTCGGCTTCACCGAGGACGAGATCGACGGGCGTGCCGCTCGATTCGTCGATGCCGTTGTCGCCTGGGGCGACGACGCCGCCATCGCCAACCGCTTGCAAGCACACGTCGATGCCGGCGCAAGTCATGTGTGCATCCAGGCAGTGGACGTCAGCGGCGATCGCAGTCGTCCCGATTGGAACCTGCTGGAAACGTTCGCGCCGAAGGGCGCATGATGTCGGCCGTTCCCACCGGTATCGACGCCGGGCCGGTCACCGCCTGGATGACGAACAGCATCCCGACGCTCGTCCCACCGCTGACCTTCGAACTGATCACCGGTGGGGCCAGCAACCTCACCTTCCTGGTAACCGACGACGAGGGTGGCCGCTGGGTGCTTCGCCGACCGCCGACCGGTCACGTGCTGGCGAGCGCCCACGACATGGCGCGTGAACACCGCATCATTGCCGCTCTCGCTGACACACCGGTTCCGGTCCCTCCTGCGATTGGCCTCTGTCAGGACGAGGCGGTCAATGGCGCCGACTTCTACGTCATGGGCTTTGTCGAGGGCGAGATCGTCTTCGACCGAAGCGACGGCGAGGCCTACGACCCGAGCAAACGGCAGGGTCTCGCCGCGTCACTGGTCGACACACTCGTCGATCTGCACGCGCTCGAACCCGCAGCGGTGGGTCTCGGAGATCTCGGCCGCACCGAGGACTACTGCGCCCGGCAGCTACGCCGCTGGAAACGCCAGGTCGACGAAGGCTCCGATCGCGATCTTCCGTTGTTCCAGGAACTCCACACCCGGTTGGTCGACGGCGTGCCACCCCAGCAGGGCGCCGGCATCGTGCACGGCGACTACCGCCTCGACAACTGCATGGCCGGGTACGACGGAACGATCGCCGCCGTACTCGACTGGGAGCTGTGCACCCTCGGTGATGTGCTCGCCGACCTTGCCGGCATGGTCATGTGGTGGGGTGACGATCCCGAGGCACGGGGTCGGTTGGGCGACGTGCCGACCAAGGCAGACGGCTTCGGTACCGCCGACGACGTCATTGCCCGCTACGCCGCACGCAGCGACCGCAACCTTTCGGACCTGCCCTGGTACGTCGCATTCCAGCATTGGCGGCTCGCAGCGATCAGTGAAGGTGTCCGGGTGCGGTACGCGGCCGGCGCGATGGGCGACCAAGAACGCGACAACGACGAGCAGTCGGACGGGATCGACTACCTGTTGTCGGGGGCCGAGGCCTGGCTGGCCAAGACGTGATGACGACGAGCCGGCAACGCCTCAGCCGAGCGCCGCGATCGCAGCGTCGTAGTCCGGTTCCTCGGTGAGTTCCATCACCAACTCGGTGTGCACGACGACACCTTCCCGGTCGAGGACCACGACCGCCCGAGCCGCCAGTGCAGCCATCACGCCGTCGGTCATCAGTACGCCGTAGGTCCGCAGCAGTTCCGGACTCCGAAAGGTCGAGCCGGTGACGACATTCTCGATCCCCTCTGCGCCGCAGAATCGGGCGGCCGCCGGAGGAAGGTCAGCCGAGACGCACACCACGACGGTGCTGTCCAGCGCAGCAGCACGTTCGTTGAACGCTCGCACCGACTTCTGACACGTTCGGGTGTCAATCGACGGGAAGATGTTGAGTATGACCCGCTGGCCGGCCAGGTCACCCTTGTGAAGCGGACTCCAGTCGGCCTTGGTGAGCGTGAAGTCGGGGGCGCTGGTTCCGACTGGGGGAAGGTCGCCGTCGACCTGGATGGGGTTGCCGCGGAGCGTGATCTCTGGCACGTGGGGCAGCATAGGACCATGACACCTGCTGTTGAACTGCTGCGCAGCCTCGGGATCGCTCACCGCATCATCGAGTACGACCACGATCCGAGCCACCGGTCGTTCGGTGAGGAGGCGGTCGAGGCGCTCGGGGTCGATCCTGCTCACGTCTTCAAGACCTTGATGGTCACCCTCGACGACGCCACCCACGCAATCGGTGTCATCCCGGTCAACACCCGACTCGATCTGAAAGCCATCGCTGCAGCAGCGGGACGGAAGCGGGCGACCATGACCGATCCGACGCAGGCCGAACGACGGTCGGGCTATGTGGTGGGTGGCATCAGCCCATTCGGTCAGCGTCAGACCAGTCCGACCTTCGTCGACGAATCGGCGCTCCGGTACGACGAACTCTATTGCAGCGCCGGGCGCCGAGGGGTCGAGATCGCTGTCGGCCCCAAGGCATTCGAGCACGCACTCGATGCGACCTTCGCGCCGATCTCGGCGGCGGGGATGGCTAGAGTCGCACCATGAGTCACCGGATCGAGATCACCTACTGCGTCCCTTGAGACTATTCGGCCCGCGCCGTGAGCGCGGTCTCGGATCTGCTCACCAACTACCAGCACGTCATCACTGACCTTCGCCTCATCACGGGAGGCAGTGGAGTGTTCGACGTGACCGTCGACGGCGAGATGCTCTACTCGAAGAAGGAAACGGGTCGCCATGCCGAGGACGGTGAGGTTCTCGCACTGTTCAGCGAGTTGGTCGGCGACATCAAACGTTACGGCGAGTGACCGACCCGCTCGATCTCGACGAGTTCCGCCGCAACGGGCATGCACTCATCGACTGGATTGCCGAGTATCTCGGCAGCCTCGAGGAACGACCGGTCATCGAGCCGGTCTCGCCGGGTGACGTGCGGTCGAAGCTGCCGGCGGAACCTCCGCTGACGGCTGAGCCGTTCGCAGCCATGCTGGCCGACCTCGACGACGTCGTGGTCCCCGGGCTCACCCATTGGCAGCATCCGCACTGGTTCTCCTTCTTCCCTGCCATGTCGTCCCCACCTGCGATCCTCGGTGAGCTGGCGGCCGCCGGTCTCGGGGTGCAAGGGATGCTCTGGTCGACCTCACCGGCTGCGACCGAGATCGAGTCCCACGTGCTCGACTGGCTCGTCGATCTCATGGGTGTTCCCGAGCGCTGGAAGACGACCGGCCCCGGTGGCGGAGTGCTGCAGATGTCGGCCAGCGATTCGACGCACACGGCGCTGGTGGTTGCTCGCGAAGTCTGTCGCCAACGCACCGGCGCACCGGCCGAGTCGATGGTCGCCTACACGTCCAGCCAGGCCCACTCGTCGATCGAGAAGGGTGGCAACGTTGCGGGGTATGGCCATGTCAGGCTCCTCGAGGTCGATGACCAGTTCGCAGTGACACCGGCGACGCTGCGAGATGCAATCGCCACCGACCTCGCCGACGGACTCACACCGGCGTTCGTGTGCGCTGCCGTCGGCTCGACCGGTACCACCGCAGTCGACCCGGTTCGGGCGATCGGTGAGATCGCCCGCGAGTACGACCTGTGGTTCCACGTCGACGCCGCCTATGCCGGCTCGGCGATGATCTGTGAGGAGTTTCGCGACCATCAGGATGGTCTCGAGTTGGCCGACAGCTACACGTTCAACGCCCACAAATGGCTGGCGACGAACTTCGATTGCTCGATCTTTTGGGTTGCGGACCGGCGCCCGTTGATCGACACCCTCAGCATCGTGCCGCCCTACCTTCGCAACGCGGCATCCGACGCCGGCGAGGTCATCGACTACCGGGACTGGCACGTCCCGCTCGGCCGACGCTTTCGGGCGCTCAAACTCTGGTGGGTGCTGCGTTCGTTCGGTGTCGAAGGACTCCAGGCCATGATCCGACGCCACGTTGCGGCTGCACAACGCCTTGACTCGTGGCTGCGCGCCGACGATCGGTTCGAGGTCATCGCACCGACCCTCTTCGGGCTCGTCTCGTTCCGCCACATCGACGGCGACGCGGCGACCGACGCGCTGGTGACCGGGCTCAACGAGGCGGGCTTTGCAATCGCCGGATCGGTTGCCAATGAACGACACTTCATCCGAGTGTCGATCGGCTCCACCTGGACCGAAGACCGTCATGTCGACGCGCTGCGCTCGGCGATCGACGAGCTTGCCTGAACGCACCGCCGGTCTCCCCGCACGCCTCCGCGCCACCTAGCCTCTCGTCCATGCCTCACATGCGCCTCGGCGACGTCGCCAACGCTGCCCACGCCACAACCCCGAAACCGTTGGCCGGGATCCGTGTTCTCGCCATCGAACAGATGGCTGCATTGCCGTTCGGCACCCAGCTGTTGGCTCGGCTCGGTGCTGATGTGGTGAAGATCGAGGCGCCGGGCACCGGGGACAGCGGGCGCGGATCACTCCCTGCAGTCACCGACCCCACGGGGCGTCAGGTTGGGGCGACCTTCCTGCGCAACAACCTCAACAAGCGCTCGGTGGCGGTCAACCTGAAAGATCCGGCCGGTGTCGAACTCGTGCTCGAACTGGCTGCGGGCTTCGACATCGTCTGCGAGAACTTCAAGGCCGGCACGGCGGACCGGCTCGGCATCGGGTACGAGGCGGTCCGTGCCGTGCATCCCGAGGTCGTCTACCTCTCGGTCTCTGGGTTCGGGAACGACCCCGCCTCGCCCCACATGCATCGAGCTGCCTACGCCGCCATCGTCGAGGGCATGTCGGGCATCTACGAGTACAAGCGTCTCCCCGATCGCCCCCCGATCGTGAACCCGGTCGGTGCGCTGGGCGACATCAGTTCGGCGTTGTTCGGGGTGATCGGCGTGCTGTCGGCGCTCCGACACCGAGATGCAACAGGAAACGGGCAGCGGGTCGACATTGCGATGATGGACGCAACCCTGGCGATGACCGACCTGGTGACGAACTTCTACTCGATGGGGATCTCGGGCGAGGCCGACAGCGCCGTCGGCATCATCGAGACCTTTGCAGCCGGCACCGGTCATTTCATCGTGCAGGTCGTTCGTGAACACCAGTGGGAGAAGCTCGCCGAGCTCACCGACAACCCTCAGTGGCTCTCCGACGAGCGCCTCGCCTCTCGGGAAGGTTGGCGTGAGCACATGCACTCGGTCATCCGTCCGGGGATCGAGCGGTGGGCGTCCTCGATGACCAATGCACAAGCCGTCGAGGCGCTGGCCGCCGAAGGAATCGCTGCCGGCGAGAGTTACACGAGTGCCGACATCGTTGCCGACCCCCACGTGTCGGCCCGGCACATGCTCGTCGAGATGGACGACCCGCAGGGCGGCAATCCGGTGCTCGTCCCTGGCAATCCCGTCAAACTGAGCCGCATGGCCGAAGGTCCTGAGTCCCGGGTGCCGTGGCTCGGGGAACACACGGACGAGGTGCTCACCACCGAGCTCGGGCTCGATGCCGACACGATCGGCGAGCTCCGTCGCAGCGGCGTGATCGAGTAGCCGGTCGGTCCACCCAGAGGACGGAGGCGGGCGGGTCGACCGTGTGCCGATGCTTCACTACTGCATCGGTAACGTCGCGTCCCATGCGCTACGCCGACGCGAGCCGTCGTACCCAGGTTCGCCGCATCGGTGAGGCGACTCGGCGCGCGCTCGCACATTACGGGATGGAGGATGCGGCACTCCGACTGCTGTGCCACGAGTTCAACACGACGTTTCGGGTCACCACGTCGGACGGCCGTCGAGCGGCCCTGCGTGTGAACGTCAACTCCACGCACGATGTCGACGGGGTGGCCGCCGAAGCCGAGTGGGTCGCTGCCATCGCCGCCGAGACAGCCGTGCGCGTCGCCGAACCGATCCTCACGCTCGACGGCCGCCTGGCCACCTCCACCACCTGTGAGGGCATCGACGGGCCGCTCGCGATGGTGATGTATCAGTGGCTCGGAGGGCGAGATCTCGGCAACACGCCGACCCGCCGGCAGTTGGAGGCACTCGGCGCCGCCATGGCTCGGCTCCACGACCACACTCACAACTGGCCGAGCACGCGCATCGGCAACCGACCGAGGATCGGAGCGCCGCTGATGGGCGAGCCCGATCTGACCATCGGCAACCCTCGGCTCACCGCCCCGCAGCGGTCCGTGATCGCCGCCGCTCGGGCCCAGATCGACGAGGCGACGACGTCGATCTTCGCCGGGACACAGCAGCTCATCCACGCCGACCTTCACGGCTGGAACGCTCGGTGGCACGACAAGACTCTGACCGTCTTCGACTTCGATGATTGTGGTGTCGGTACCGCCCTGCAGGATCTTGCGATTGCGGCGTACTACCTGCGTGGCAACGCCGACCACGAGGCAGCACTGCGTCGCGGCTACGAGGCCGTTCGTCCGCTCCCCGATCATGATCCGGCGCAGTATGAGGCGCTCATCGCCGAGCGCAACATCGTGCTGCTCCTCAGCGTGATCGACAGCAACAACGCTGCCATGCGCAACTTCCTCCCCGACTACGCAACGCAGACGGTGCGGCGCCTCCGGCGCTATCTGCGCGTGGGTCGCTTCGAGCTTTGAACCAACTGCTTACGACGCTGCAATCGAACGGCCGAGTCGTTCGAGGTGCTCCTCACCGTTCCCGAGCGTCAGTTCGATCTGTCGGGCCAACAAGAAGTGGCGGTGGAGCGGATAGTCGCGGTCGACGCCTACGCCTCCGTGTACGTGGGTGGCGGCATGCACAACACGGAACCCACCCTCGGCCGCCCAGTAGGCCGCCATGTGGATCTGATCATCGGCTGGGAGACCTTGGTCGAGCCGCCATGCGGCCTGCCACGCGGTGAGGGTGATTGCCTCGGTGTCGATGTAGCTGTCGCCTGCGCGGTTCGACACCGTCTGGAACGAGGCGATCGATCGATCGAACTGCTGTCGTTCTTTGGTGTAGATCGCCGCAAGGTGGATCGCCGAACGTGCCGCCCCAGCCATCTGCATGCACATGGCGACAATGGCGCGGCGGGCGATCCAATGGACGATCTCGGCACCATCGGCGGTTCCCTCGCTCAGCAGTGCGTCGGCACCGACCTCGACCCCCGACAGGGTGATGTGGGCTTGGGGGCGACCGGTGGTCACCTCCACCCGTCGGCACGTGATCCCCTCGGTCGGGCATGGCACGAGAAAGACCCCCACCGACCCGTCATCGAGACGGGCGGGAACGAGGAGGAGGCCGGCCTGCAGACCGCCGTCCACCATCGGCTTGTCGCCATCGAGGACGTAGCCGGCGCCGTTGGACCGAGCAGTCGTCAGCGGCGTCGCCGGTGTGGTGCCTGCCTCGTACAGCGCCGTCGCAGTGAGCAGCGAGCCATCGGCGATGGCAGGAAGCCAGGCGGTCCGCTGTGCCGCCGTTCCGAATGCTCCGATCGGCATTGCGCCCATCACCGATGTCGACAGCAGCGGCACCGGCGACCCATGGGAGGCCGCCACCTGAATCGCCATGGCAGTGGCGAGGTAGCCGAGCCCGAGGCCGCCATGCTCCTCGGGAATGGCGGCACCGACCACACCGGCTGCGGCCAACGCAGCCCATGCCTCACGGTCGACATGATCGTCGACCGCCGCGAGCTGCTTCAGCCGTTC
>Ga0181564_10001078_pt1 | contig 24177 bp, 26 predicted proteins | sample 011ome_24_FD_134512 | JGI IMG/M metagenome (GOLD analysis project Ga0181564, IMG submission 134512) | Coastal salt marsh microbial communities from the Groves Creek Marsh, Skidaway Island, Georgia - 011513CT metaG (megahit assembly) | ecosystem: Environmental > Aquatic > Marine > Intertidal... | reverse complement strand
TATGCTTCATTAATTTAGAGTTGAGTCAATCAATACAAAACAGAAAAGCTCGATATAATTATTTTTTTCTCGAAACTTATGAAGCGGGAATAGAATTGCGTGGGAGTGAAATCAAGTCGCTCCGTAATGGAAGTGTTGATATATCAGAATCATTTGCACGTGAAGTTGATAATGAGATATATTTAATTAATTCCTATTTTGCTAAATACTCTAATTCCTCATACATGAACCATGATGAGAATAGGCAGAGAAGATTATTATTAAATAGAAAAGAAATAAGAAAAATTATAGGTAAATTAAAAAAAGAGTCTCTCACTTTAATACCAGTTCAAATATATTTTAATAGAAAAGGAATAGCAAAAGTTGAGATTGCTTTATCTAAAGGTAAAAAAAATTATGACAAGAGAGAAGCCAAGAAGAAAAAATCTTGGGAACGAGAAAAAAGAAGTATCAAGTGATTTATTTAATAGCTATAGGTTCAAACTCTACTTCAAGATTTGGAAGTCCAGTTAAAAACTTGAGAAAATCAATTAAATTTATAGAAAATAAAAATATTCAGGTTATAAAAAAATCAAGTATTTATATTTCTCCACCTAAAGATTTCGTTAGAGCGGGCGGTATTTTCTATAATGCAGTTTTAATGGTTAATACACTGCTCAAGCCAATGGCTCTTTTAAGAGAGTTAAAAAAAATTGAAGTAGCAATGGGGAGATATAAGCACAAGAAAAATACTTCTAGAACATGTGATTTAGATATATTGTTGCATAAATCTCAAGAAGTTATAAGTGAGTCTGAGACCGATTTAACTTGTTTTATTCCTCATCCAGAAATGTGTAATCGAAATTTTGTTATGATTCCATTGGCTGAAATTTGCCCTACTTGGATACACCCATTAGAAGAAAAGAGTATATTATCGATTGTTAAGAGAAAATTTTTTACAGATAGACTATATAAAGGCACGAATGTGTTATAAAATAAGATAGTATTTAATTATATCATGTTTTAAAAAATATATGACAAACAGTGAATTAATAGAGTCTTTTAAGTCTTTTGATCCAAATATTGATTTCTCACTTATTGAAAAGGCATATGACTTTGCCCAAAAAGCACATAGAACACAATTAAGACATTCTGGAGATCCCTATATTTCCCATCCACTTGAAGTTGCAAAAATATTAGCAGAATTGAAGCTGGATACATCTACAATAACCACAGGACTATTGCATGATACCCTTGAGGATACTGAGGCGTCAAAAGAAGATATAATTGCAGATTTTGGAAATGAGGTAGCTAGTCTTGTAGAGGGCGTTACTAAACTTTCAAAGATAGATACTTATTCAGAAAATAAATCGCAAGCTGAAAATTTTAGAAAATTAATTCTTGCAATGTCAAAAGACATAAGAGTTCTGTTAGTAAAATTAGCTGATCGTTTACATAATATGAGAACAATTCAATTTATTCCTAGTGAGAGTAGTAGGAAAAGAATTGCTTCTGAAACTCTTGAAATCTATGCACCACTTGCTGGTAGACTGGGCATGCATGAATTTAAAGATGAACTAGAAGATTTATCTTTTCAGATTTTAAATCCTTCGGCATATGCATCAATATTAAATAGAATAGAGTACTTAAAAAAAGATAAATCGAATTTAACCGATAAGATCAAAAGTAGGATCCTTGAAATACTAAAGGAAAAGGAAATTAGCTGTAAAATAGTTGGAAGAGAGAAAAAAGTTTTCTCAATTTGGAATAAAATGCAAAAAAAGCAAATTGCATTTAGACAACTTTCAGATATTTTTGCTTATCGTATTTTAGTTAATGATATTAATGATTGTTATAGAGTTTTGGGTGTTATTCATGGTAGATGGTCCGCAGTTCCGGGAAGCTTTAAAGACTATTTATCTACTCCTAAAATAAATAACTATCAGTCAATACATACTACAATTGTAGGGCCTGAGAGACAAAGAGTTGAATTACAAATTAGAACCGAGAATATGGATATTGTCGCTGAAAGAGGAATAGCCGCTCATTGGTCATATAAAGATAGTTATAATTTAATTGATCACTCTTCAAGTGATCCAATTAATGTTACTTGGTTGAGGGATTTAGTTGATATTTTAGATAGTGGTGCAACTTCAGAAGAGCTTCTAGAAGCTACAAAACTAGAAATTTTTCAAGACGAAGTTTTTTGTTTTACTCCCAAGGGTGATTTAATTCATTTGCCTTATGGCTCTAATTCAATTGACTTTGCATACGCGTTGCATTCAGAAATAGGAAATAAGTGTGTTGGCTGTAAAATAAATGGCAAATCGCAAGCATTATTTACTAAAATTCAAAACGGAGATGAAATAGAAATTATAACATCTAAAAGTGAGTCACCTTCAGAAACTTGGGAAAATATTGTCACTACTGCAAAGGCACAATCTTCAATAAAAAGATATTTTAAAAAGCAGGAAAAAAATGAATTTATAAATTTAGGAAAAGAAATTTTACTTAAAACTTTGAATATAGATAAAGAAATAGCACAGCACACCCTCCTTAGTCTTGTGAGTCATTTTAAAAAGAAATCAAATGAAGATTTATTTAACTCTATTGGAAGAGGATATATTAAACCTCGCGAAATAATAAGAGCTAGACCAAAAAATAAATTATCTTTTTTTTCAAGATATCGTTATAGAAATAGAAAACCTAGAAAAATTATTGATCTTCCTCTTGAGATTAAAAATCTTCAAACAGGAATTGCTGTACACTTTGCTGAGTGTTGCCTGCCTCTACCTAACGAAGATATAATTGGCATTCAAGAGAAGGATACTGGTATTATCATTCACACAAGAGACTGTAGAACGTTAACCAGGGACTATAATCGTGATGAATGGATTACCACCACCTGGAAAGATACTAAAGTTGACCAGTTATTTTCTGGAAGAATTAAAGTTTCTGTAAAAAATGAAGCAGGATCTTTGGGAAAATTAGCAACCATTATCGGCAATAATAGTGGAAATATAACTAATTTAAATATTTCAGAAAAAAGTAATGATTTTTTTGATATGATTTTTGTTATTGAATTAAATGATCTGAGTCATTTAAATTTCATAATTGATAAACTGAAAGAAAATGAAATAGTCAGCGATGTTAAAAGACTGTTTATAGATTAATAATTATGAATTCAGAAGAGATACTCAAAATTTTAGAAAAAGTTGAAGCTATCCAGTATGGCCACTTTATTTTATCATCAGGAAAAAGATCATCTACTTATTGTCAATGTGCTAAAATTTTTATAGATCCAAAAATTGGATCTCAAATTTGCAATGAATTAGCTCAGAAAGTAAAAGATAAAATTAATGATAAAATTGATTATGTAGTATCCCCAGCTTTGGGTGGAATACTTGTTGGATATGAAACAGCTAAACAATTAAACTCAAAATCAATTTTTTACGAAAGAGTGAAAAATGAATTTCAATTGAGAAGAGGTTTTCAATTAGAAGAAAAAAAGAATGTTTTATTTGTAGAGGATGTAATAACTACTGGTAAATCTTCAAAAGAGTGTCTGATAGAATTAAATAAATTAAATATAAATTTGATAGGAATTGCTTGCATAGTTGACCGGTCTTCAGGTGATATATTTGAAGATCATCAGATTACTTCTTTGATAAAACTCAATATTCCTGTTTATGATGAAGATAATATTCCGGATGAAATGAAAAATATAGAACCTATTAAACCTGGAAGTAGACTAATTTAGAAAGATGGAAGGTTTGCCAAGATTAGGCGTGAACATTGATCACGTTGCTACTTTGAGAAATGCTAGAGGAGAAGATTACCCAAGTCCAATAAGAGCTGCCCTGATGTGTCAAGAGTTTGGAGCAGATGGAATAACCGCCCATCTTAGAGAAGATAGAAGACATATTAGAGATAAAGATATTGAAGAAATAAAAGCTCAAATATCTATACCATTAAATTTTGAAATGGCTCCAACTGATGAAATGGTTGATATCGCTATTAATACCTTGCCAAATGCATGCTGTATTGTGCCGGAAAAGAGGGAAGAAATAACTACTGAGGGTGGAATAGATGTAAAACGTAATCATAATATAATTGCACCTTTAATTGATAGACTTAAAAAGAATAATATTAGAGTGTCATTATTTGTTGATGCATCGAATGATCAAATAGAGTTATCACAGAAAGTTGGTGCTGATATAGTTGAAATTCATTCCGGAGAATTCTGTAGAAAAGCCCATGATGAATTAGATTATGAAAATGAACTAAATAAAATAAAGGACTCTGTTTCTTTCGCACAGAGTATTGGACTAGAGCCACATATTGGTCATGGTATAACTTTCAAGTCGATTGTAGAATTATCAAAGATTAGGGGTGTAAAAGAGTTTAATATTGGTCACTTTATTATTGGCGAGTCAATTTTTATTGGCCTTGAAGAATCAATCAAGACGTTCAAAAGTCTTATAAAGGAAGGAAGAAAATAGCAATGATTGGAATTGGGTCAGACTTGATAGATATAAGAAGGATAGAAAAGACCTTATCAAGGTATGGAGATCGATTTAAAAATAGAGTCTTTACCAAAAGTGAAATAAATAAATGCGAACAAAGATACAATAGCAAAGAATGTTTTGCTAAAAGATTTGCTGCGAAAGAAGCTGCATCTAAAGCACTTGGTACAGGTTTTAGGAAAGGGGTTTTTTGGAAAGATCTAGAAGTAGTAAATCTACCGTCTGGAAAACCTACAATTAACTTTACAGGTAATTCGCTAAAGCATTTAAACTCATTGCTTCCATCTAATGAGACTGCCTGCATCAATCTTACAATTACTGATGAGTATCCGTATGCTCAAGCATTAGTTATTATTTCATCTGAATTAAAATGAAAAAGATAAAAGAAAAAAAAGAAGAAGAATTTTTATCAAAGGAATGGCTTGTATCAAATACAAAAACTATCTTTTATGCCATTCTTATTGCGTTATTTATTAGGACATTCTTCTTTCAACCTTTCTTTATTCCATCATCATCTATGGAGCCAAATCTTTTAGTAGGAGACAGATTATTTGTTTCTAAATTTACCTATGGATATAGTCGGCACAGCTTTCCTTTTAGTCTAGATATAATATCAGATCGCATATTCTTTAGTGTGCCTAAAAGAGGTGATGTAGCAGTTTTTAAGGTTCCCACAGGGTCTGGTATTAACGATGACTCATTTGGCGTAGACTATATAAAGAGAATAATTGGTATTCCGGGTGATGTCATTATGATGAAAGATGGAGTTTTATCAATAAATGGCGAAACTTTAAAACAGAAAAAATTAAGAACAGATAAAAAAATTTTGAAAAATGGAAAAGTAATTGAATTAGAAGTTTTTCTTGAGACTGATTTGTCTGGAAAATCATATGAAATTTATAATTATCATAATGATGGACTAGCAGATAATTTTGATCAATATACCGTTCCAGAAAATAATTTTTTTGTACTTGGAGATAATAGAGATAATTCAAAAGATAGTCGTTTTGTTGGTCCAATTCCTATTAAAAATCTAGTAGGAAAAGCACAAATAATTTTTTTCTCAACTAAAGATGGATCCACTATCCTAGAGTTTTGGAAATGGCCGTTTGGCATACAATATAAAAGAATATTTAATTTTATTAATTAAAATGAACTCAAGTAAATTTATTCAAGATCTTATAAATTATCAGTTCAATGACAAGAATATTCTTACACAAGCATTAACACATAAAAGTAAAATAGATGACTCGAGTAATGAAGTGCTCGAATTTTTAGGCGATAGAGTTTTATCATTAGTAATAACAGAAAAGCTAATAGAATTTTACCCTTCTGATAAAGAGGGTGTTTTAGATAAGAAGCTTAGTAAGCTGGTAAATAAAGATACATGTTTTGAAGTTGCTCAAAAAATTAATTTAATGGATTTTATTCAGTTGGGATATACGGAAATCCAGTCAGATGGTAATCAGAAAAAAAGTATTTTATCAAATTGTTGTGAAGCTCTTATAGGAGCCATTTATCATGATGGTGGTTACAGCCAGGCAAAGAAATTTATTCTTTTATATTGGAGTGATTTGATTGAAAACCTAAATTTTAAACCAATTGATTCTAAATCAGCCTTACAGGAAGAGTTGCTTAAGAAACATAAAAAACTTCCGATTTATAAAACTATAAGCAAGACTGGCCCTGATCATGATCCAGTTTTTTGTATTGAAGTATCTTTTGAAAATTATAATTCAGCAAAAGCAGAAGCTAGTACAGTAAAAGAAGCAGAAAAATTAGCCGCTACTAAATTCTTAGAAAGTAACAAAATTTAGTGAGGAGCGGCAGTATTTTACTTCTTGGTCCAACGAATTCAGGTAAATCAACCTTATTAAATAAGATAGTTGGAAAGCGAGTGACAATGGTTTCACGTAAGCAACAATCAACAACCTTTAATCAAAAAACTCTTTTTAATCTTTCCGAAGCTGAGTTTATATTCAGCGATACTCCTGGAATTTTTTCATCTACTAAAAAAATATCTAATAAAATGACCACTTCTGCCTTTTCAGAGCTTGAGCTAGCTCATATTATCTATCTAGTTTTTGATATTTCAAAAAAAAATGATTTTGAAATAAAAAAAATAATCCCAACACTAGAAAATAAAATAAAAAAAAACCAGAAAGTTTTTTTACTGCTGAATAAAATAGATAAAGTTAAGAAAAATAAGATACTTCAGGAAATAAATAAATTCAAAAATTTTGATTTATTTGAGTCTATATTTCCTATATCAGCCATGTCAAATGATGGAATAGAAAGTTTACTAGAATTCACAAAAAATTATTTACCCAAAAGAAAGAATAAATATTCACCAAAAAAGAAATTATTTATAAAAAAAGACTTATTTTATTCTGAAGTAACTAGAGAAAAGATATATGATAAAGTTCATAGAGAAATTCCATATCAATGTAAAGTTCAGACTGAAAAAATTGTTAAGATAAAAGATGAAATAAAAATATATCAAATGATAAAAGTTTATAAAAAATCTCATAAAAATATTCTTATTGGAAAAAATGGATCAACTCTTAAAGAAATAGGAGTTCAAGCAAGAAAAGAAATTTCAATTTACGAAAATAAGAAAATTCATCTTTTTTTATTTGTAAAACTTTTTTCTGAAAAAAGCTTATGAGATGGTCGAGTAATGGAATAATTTTGAATTTTTCAAAACATAACGAGAAATCTTATATTTTAGAAATTTTTACAGAAGAGCATGGAAAGCACAAGGGCCTTATTAGGGGCCTACATTCAAAAAATAAAAGATCAATTATTGAGCCAGGCAATGAGGTTTTCGCAAGCTGGTCGGGAAGATTAGAAACTCATCTAGGGAATTATAATATTGAACCTATCAAATTGTGGTCGTCACATATTTTGCAATTTAAGGAAAAATTAAGTGCTATTTCATCTATTTGTTCTTTGATTTCTTTGACAATGGCAGAAAGTCAACCAAATCCTATAATATTTTTTTCAAGTAGAAAGCTAATTGAAACTATTTCAAAAACAGAAAAAGAATGGATCAAAGAATATGTTTTTTGGGAAATGCAATTATTAAGTGAAATTGGTTATGGCCTTGATCTTGAGAGATGCGCAGTAACTTCTAAATCATCTAATTTAAATTATGTCTCACCTTCCAGTGGAAGGGCCGTCACAGATGAAGGCGCAGGTGATTATAAAAGTAGATTGCTAATATTGCCAAAATTTATGACAGAATCTAATGCTGATTATCAAAGTAAGGACATTTATGATGCTTTAAATTTGACAGAATTCTTTTTTAAAAAGCGATTCTTCTCTCCAAATAATCTTAATTTCCCACAGAGTAGGAATCGTCTAAAAGAGATATTTAATCATTAAAAATTATGAGTATAAAAAAAATTGAATTCACAAACGCATTAGAAGATCGATACCTTTCTTACGCGTTATCAACTATTACTCATAGAGCTTTACCAGATGTTAGGGATGGTCTGAAACCAGTTCACAGAAGGCTTCTTTTTGCAATGTACCAATTGAGACTAAACAATAATTCTGGTTTTAAAAAGTCCGCAAGGATAGTAGGTGATGTCATTGGTAAATACCATCCACACGGTGATCAGTCTGTTTATGAAGCTCTTGTTAGACTGGCTCAAGAATTTTCCACAAGATACCCATTGGTTGATGGACAAGGAAATTTTGGAAACATTGATGGTGATAATGCGGCTGCTATGAGATACACGGAAGCTCGGCTTACACCGCTTGCTGAAATAATGCTGAAAGATATATCTGAAGATACAATTGATCTTATCAAGACATATGATGGAGTTGAACAAGAGCCTATTGTATTACCATCTGCATTTCCAAATTTACTTGCAAATGGAAGTACAGGTATCGCAGTTGGGATGGCAACAAACATACCTCCTCATAATATTGATGAACTTTTTACGGCTCTTTTAAAACTATTAAAGAAACCTAAATTAAGTAATGCTGATTTAATTAAGATTATTCCTGGGCCTGACTTTCCTACTGGGGGTGAAATTGTTGATAGCAAACTATCAATTAAGGATGCTTATTCAAAAGGCAAAGGGACAATACGACTTAGGGCCTGTTGGAAGGAAGAAAGTCTTGGTCGTGGACAGTATCAAATTATAATTAACGAAATTCCTTACCAAGTAAACAAATCAAAAATTATAGAAAAGATTTCAGAAATGATTGACGAAAAAAAAATCAATTATCTTGAAACCATTCAGGATGAGTCTGCTGAAGATATAAGAATTGTGTTAATTCCGAAAAATCGAACTTTTAAATCTGACGTAGTAATGGAAGATTTATTTAAAAATACTGATCTAGAGATTAGATACTCAATCAATTTGAATGCTATAAGCAGCAAACTTGAGCCTAAAGTTTTTAGTTTAAGAGATTCATTATTATCTTTTTTAGATCATAGATACAATGTCTTAAAGAGAAGATCAAAGTTTAGATTAATTAAAGCACAAAATAGAATTGAAATTTTAAAAGGGTTTTTAATAGTTTTCTCTCATTTGAACCAAGTAATAAAGATAATAAGAAATTCAGATAATCCAGAAAAAAAATTAATGAAGACATTCAAAATTAACCACAGACAAGCCGAAGCAATACTTGCAATGAGATTAAGGCAATTGAAAAAATTGGAAGAAAAACAAATTAAAGAAGAACATAAAGAGCTTTTATCAATAAAAAAAGAATTAGAATTAATTTTGCGCTCTAAAACAAAACAAACTTCAATCTTAGAAAGTGAATTTAAAGAAAATCTTGAAATATTTCATAATGTTAAAGGCTGCGTAAATCGAAGAACTTTAATTAATAATAATTACAAAAATGTTGAGTATGAGATTGATCAATTTGAATCTAAAGACCCTATTACAGTTTTAATATCTAAAAATGGATGGATTAAATCTTTAAGGGGTCACCAAGAAGATTATGAAAATATAAAATATAAGGATGGCGACAGCAAAAAATTTATTATTCAATGTAGAAATAACGATAGATTACTGCTTTTTTCATCATTAGGAAAATTTTATACAATTAATTGTGCCAAGATTAATACTGGAAGAGGATTTGGAGATCCGCTTAGTCTAATGATAGATAAAAGTGATAATGAAGAAATAATTTTTGCAAACTTCTATGACACTTCAAAGAAATATCTAATTACTAGCTCTTCTGGCAAAGGGTTTTTTGTTAATGCTGAGGATTTAATGGCATCTACTAAGTCAGGGAAAAGAGTTATGAATTTAAAAGATAATGATCGTGCAATATCATGTAGTGAAAAATATGGAGATTCTATTGCAATATTTAGTGGAGAAAAAAAATCTATTAAGCTTCTTATTATTGATCATGCGGATATTCCGCAGATGCAAAAAGGGCGCGGTGTCACATTACAAAAATTTAAAAATGGTAAAACTTTTAAATCAATATGTTTTAAATCAGATGAAGGCATTATCGATAAAAGTAATAAAATCCTTTTAAAATCAACAGATTTAAAAAAATGGATAGGTAAAAGGGCTCAGGCAGGTAAGATTGAGCCTAAAAACTTACACTTAAAAATTTAAATAAAGCTAATTTATTAATTATGACCAGTTATCCAGATAGTTATTACGCGTCAAGTTTAGATAGAGAGAAGAAGTACTATCCCAATTTAAAAGATAATTATAATTGTGATATTTGCGTTGTAGGAGGTGGATTTTCAGGGCTATCAACTGCAATAGAAGCAGCGAAGAAAGGCTTAAAAGTAATTCTTTTAGAGCAAAATATTATTGGCTGGGGGGCATCAGGCAGAAATGGAGGTCAAATATGGAATGATGTTTCATGGGGAATTGAAGTAATAGAAAAAAAATATGGCATAGATCACGCTAAACAGCTTTGGAATATTTCCCAATCTGCTGTAGAGCTAATCGATCAGAGAATTGCAGAATTTGAAATAAAATGTGATAAAAAGAATGGTGGAATAAACGCCGCAACAAGCGTAGCAAAACTAAAAGAATATGAAAAAAATTGTGAATATAAATTAAAAACGTTTAATTACGATAAGCTTGAAGTTCTAGATAAATTACAAACTGAAAAAGAAATTGGATCTTCAGTTTATTATGGCGGTATTTTAGACAAAGGAGCTGGTCATTTACATCCGCTTAAATATGTACTTGGCTTATTAGAAGCTGCTGAATATTTAAATGTTAAAATTTTTGAAAATTCGTGTGTAAACAAAATTAATCAGCTTATAAGTCATTGTGAAGTTTTGACACCAACAGGCTCAGTGAAAGCTAAAAAAATTGCAGTTTGTTGCAATGCCTATATTAAAGGATTAAACCTTGGAATAGAAAGCAGAATTATGCCGTGTGCTACTTATATAGTGTGCACTGAGCCATTAAATACGGGTCTACAAGGAGCTATACTCAAGAATGATTACTGTGTTAGTGATACAAATTTTGATTTAAATTATTATAGATTATCTCAGAGTAAAAGAATGCTATTTGGGGGAGTTGTTGGCTATTCACTTAGAAATGTAGAAAGACTAAAAAAAAGAACAAAAATACAGCTGGATAAAGTTTTTCCATCACTTAAATCTTTAAAGGTAGAATATATCTGGGGTGGATATATCGCTCTTACTGTTAACAGAGTTCCGGATATCGGAATGTTAAATGATAAAATTTTTTATGCTCATGGTTTTTCAGGTCACGGCGTAGCTTTAACGGGCATTGCAGGCAAAATACTAGCTGAAAGTATGGTGACAGAAAAAACAAAAGAACTTGAAGCGTTTGAGAAAGTTAAGCATAAAAAATTCCCTGGAGGTAGATTGTTTAGGATGCCTCTTCTTGTTACTATAAGTGCGATGCAAAGAATGATGGATATATTTAATGTCTAAAGTATTATTTATTGGACTGGGAACAATGGGGTTTCCTATGGCAGGTCATCTAAGTAAGCATTACGATGTAACAGTTTATAATAGAACAAATAAAAAATCATTAGAGTGGGCAAGCAAATATAATGGAAGTTATATTGAAAGCTTATCTCAAATTAATCATAAATTTGATTTTGTAATTTCCTGCGTAGGTAATGATGATGACTTAGTTGAAATTACTACTTCAGAAAATGGTTGCTTTCATCAACTAAATGAACAAACAATTTATATTGATCACTCAACGGTTTCGCCAAAAATAGTTCGACTTATTGGAGATGAAGCTAAGAAAAATAATATTTATTTTTTAGATGCGCCAATATCAGGAGGCGAATTAGGTGCAGTAAACGGCGCATTAAGTATAATGGTAGGAGGAAGTCTTGAGCCTTTCAAGATTGCAGAAGGAGTTTTGAAATCTTATGGCAAAAAAATAAAATATATGGGTGAAAGTGGATCGGGACAGTTAACAAAAATAATTAATCAAGTTTGTATTGCTGGATTGGTTCAAGGATTATCTGAAGCGGTTTATTTTATGAAGAATACAAATTTAGATGCTGACGACGTCCTTGATGTGATTTCTAGTGGTGCAGCTCAATCATGGCAGCTTGATAATCGACTAAAAACGATGGTAGAAGATAAGTATGATTTTGGATTTGCGGTTGACTTAATGAGAAAAGATTTGGGAATTGCCTTTGATCAAGCAGCTGAATTTGGCATAAATCTCGAGATAACAAAGATTGTTGATCAATTTTATGCTGAACTACAAAAGATGGGACATAACAAGCTAGACACTTCTAGTCTATTAAAAAGACTAACGGATTGAGTCGATTAGTGTTGCAACTTCTGGAGCAAAATAAGTTAGGATAGCATCTGCTCCGGCTCTTTTAAAAGATGTTAATTGTTCGATAACAATTTTTCCTTCATCAACCCATCCTTTATTACTTGCAGCTTTGATCATTGAATATTCACCTGACACTTGATATGCAAAAGTAGGAAATTTAAATTCATTTTTTATTTTATAAATTATGTCAAGGTAACTAATTCCAGGTTTTACCATCAGAAGATCAGCCCCCTCAGCTATATCAAGAGCTGCTTCACGTAAAGCTTCGTTTGAATTTAAATAATCCATCTGGTAACTCTTTTTATCAAACTTTAAATTTTTATTTGATCCAATAGCATCTCTAAAAGGGCCATAAAAGTTTGACGCATATTTAGCAGTATAGGACAATAGGAGTGTATTTTTATAATTGACGTCTTCTAATGCCTTTCTTATTTGTCCAATTCTTCCATCCATCATATCAGAAGGAGCTATAATGTCTGCTTTGTGCTCTGCTAATAACAATGATTGCTTTACAAGCAAATCATTTGTTTCATCATTTAAAATTTCATTTTTGTTATTTACAAGACCATCATGAGCGTGAGATGTATATGGGTCTAGAGCAACGTCACACATTACTCCAAAATTTAATTTTTGAGATTTTATCTGGTTCAGCGCTCTACAGACTAAATTTTTTTCGTTCAATGACTCATTCCCATCAGAGGTTTTTAGTTCATCAGGAGTATTAGGGAATAATGCTATAAGATTTATTTTTTGCTCAGAAGCAATATCTATTACTTCTGATAAGCGATCAATAGAGTATCGAAATACTCCAGGCATAGTTTTAATCTCATCTTTAATATTGGCTCCTTCACATAAAAAGACTGGCCATATTAAATCATTAGAGGATAGTAAGTTTTCACTAACCAAGCTCCGAATCCACTCTGATTGTCGAGTCCTTCTTAAACGATTGATTGGAAAAGTTTCTAAATATTTATTCATCTTTTTTTTCGTGGCATAATTATAAATGAACTTGTTGTTTCAATATATTCTTTATAACCATCCTTTGTATGTTTTATTTGGTTTTCCAACATGGAAACTCCAGAAACCTTTAATAGAAAATAGGTCATTGCAATTGGAGAAATAATAACAAAAAAATTAAATGTAACTCCATAAGATATAATAAAGATTCCCCACCAAAAAAGACTATCGCCAAAATAATTTGGATGTCTGGAATACCTCCATAGTCCTTTATTCATAACCTTACCGTTATTACTTGAGTCATTTTTGAATTTTGTTAGTTGTATATCGGCCAAACTTTCAATAAAAATTCCTACAGCCGAAATTACTATACCTAAGATTGAAATAAAATTTATATTTAGAGATAAGTCAGAATAAAAAAGAACCTGAAGGGGTAATGATACAATCGCAATAAGTATTACTTGAATTAAATATGAAATTAAGTACATCCCAAAATTTCCGTATCTCTTTTTTAATTTAACGTACCGTACGTCTTCATTTTTATTATGATTTCGTATATGAAGATGTATCATTAATCTCATAGACCATATGAAAACAATAATTGATGTAACAATGTTAATTAAGAAGTAATTATTTTCTCGAAAAAGTAAAATTAAGCATACAAAAAAGAAACTTGGACCCCAGTATGTATCAATTATATCAGCTTTTTTTGAATAAAGAGAATAGATCCATAAAATAGTGACTATAAACCAATTGAACATTATTATAGCTATGAAGTTATCAATCATAATTTAGGTATATATGCTTTTTGAGTATTTAGAAAACCAAAAATTTATAGCGTTTTCTCATAGAGGTGGGGCATTAGAAAATAAAGAAAATACCATTGAAGCTTTTCAGAAATCTGTAGATATAGGTTATAGATATATTGAAACAGATGTACAAAACACAAAAGATGATAAACTTGTAATATTTCATGATGATGATTTAGTAAGAATAAATAATCAAAATATCAAAATTGCCGAGATTACATACGAGGAATTAGAAAATATATTTATTTTTGATGATCAAATAATTCCTCTTTTTGAAGATACGATAAATAATTTTAGTAAAATTAATTTTAATATTGATCCTAAGACAGATCGAGCTTCAGTTTTATTAAAAAACCTTTTGATTAATAGAAATGATCTAGAGAGGTTTTGTATTGGGTCTCACTTCCAGCGCCGACTTGATTTATTTAATTTAAATAAATTTGAAAAGATGGCAATTTCAATGTCAAGACAAGAAGTCATTAAATTATACATCAATCAATATTTATATTTGTTCAAGCAGGCTACTCCATGCGTACAAGTGCCTACTAGCTTCAAAGGGATTACAATTGTTAATGAAAAGTTAATTAATTTTATTCATGATCAAGATAAAAAAATTCATGTTTGGACTGTAGATGATCAAGATGAAATGCAACGTTTAATAGATCTTGGTGTAGATGGTATAATGACTGACAGGCCATCACTATTGAAAGAAATTTTGATAAAAAATAATTTGTGGGATTAACTTTAATATTGCTATATTTTGTATAAATCGTCATAATTTTGAACTACATATGGAAAATAAAAAAATATCAATAGCTTCAGATCATGCTGGCGTTTCTCTAAAAGAAGCTATTTCAGATTATTTGAGTAAAAATGGACATGAGATCATTAATCATGGCCCATTCAATGATGACTCAGTTGATTATCCAGATTATGCGAAAAAAGTAACAGATGATATTATTGATAAATCTTGTGATTTTGGAGTCTTGATTTGTGGGTCTGGTCAAGGTATGGCCATATCAGCAAATAAACAGCCAGGTATCAGAGCTGCTTTGTGTTATTCTCCTGAAATAGCAAAGTTATCTAGGCTTCATAATGATTGTAATGTATTGACTTTAGGCGCAAGATTTATAGATAGTAATATTGCATTTAATTGTGTTGCAACATTTATTAAGACTCCCTTTGAAGGCGGGAGACATCAAAATAGGATAGATAAAATATGAGTTTTTTTACAAAATCAATTTCAGAGTCTGATAAAATTATTTTTGACTCAATTCAAGATGAACTAAAACGTCAGCAAAATCAAATTGAATTAATTGCATCAGAAAATATTGTTTCAAAAGCTGTTCTTGAAGTACAAGGTTCTATATTTACGAACAAATATGCTGAAGGTTATCCTAACTCAAGATATTATAGCGGTTGTGATTTTGTTGATGTCGCTGAAGAATTAGCAATAGAACGAGTTAAAAAATTATACAAATGTAATTATGCAAACGTTCAGCCCCACTCTGGAGCGCAGGCCAATGGAGCAGTATGTCTAGCGCTATTAAAGCCAGGTGATACAATACTCGGTATGAGCCTTGATGCTGGTGGACACTTAACTCACGGTGCAGCGCCTTCTCAATCAGGTAAATGGTTTAAAGCTATTCAGTATGGCTTGGATAAAGACGCTTTAATTGACTACGATCAAGTTGAGAGTTTGGCCTTAGAGCACAGACCAAAAATGATCATTGCAGGTGGAAGTGCATATTCTAGAATTATAGACTTCAAACGTTTTAGAGATATATGTGATAAGATAGATGCTTATCTTCACGTAGATATGGCTCACTATTCAGGATTAATCGCAGCTGAGGAATATCCAAACCCAATAGAGCATGCTCATGTTGTTACATCAACGACTCATAAGACAATCAGGGGTCCAAGAGGAGGAATGATATTATCCAATGATATAGATTTAGGTAAAAAATTTAATTCTGCTGTTTTTCCAGGACTTCAAGGTGGTCCATTAATGCATGTCATAGCTGCAAAGGCTGTCGCATTTGGAGAGGCATTAAACCCTTCTTTCAAAGAATATATCAAACAAGTGAAAAAAAATGCTCATGTATTAAGTGAAACTCTTGTCCATGGTGGTTTAAAAATTGTTTCGGGTGGAACAGATACCCATTTATTGCTTGTTGATCTGACAGCAAAAAATGTCACTGGCAGTGAAGCTGAAATAAATCTAGAAGAAGCTGGGATCACATGTAATAAAAATGGTATTCCAAATGATCCAAACCCACCCAAAATCACATCTGGTATAAGACTAGGAACACCAGCTGGTACAACAAGAGGTTTTAAAGAAGATGAATTTAAGCTCGTTGGAGAGTTAATTTTGGAAGTTTTAAATGGCATGCAGGGCACTGCAGATCAGATAAATTCAATCAATGCAGACGTAAAGTCAAAAGTTAATACACTTTGTTCAAAATTTCCTATATACAGTAGCTAGATATGAAATGTCCTTTTTGTGGTAATGATGACACCCAAGTTAAAGACTCAAGGTCTACAGAAGATAATTCTGCAATTAGAAGAAGAAGATTTTGTGCAGCATGTGGAGCACGTTTTACAACGTTTGAGAGAATTCAACTTAGGGAATTAACAGTCCTAAAGAAAAATGGAAAAAAAGTTCCATTTGATAGAGATAAGCTGGAGAGATCCATTCATATTTCACTTAGAAAACGTCCCGTTGAAGGCGATAGAGTTGAAAGAATGATCAGTGGTATTGTAAGAAGAGTTGAAAGTTTGGGTGAGTCAGAAGTAGAGTCTAATGTTATAGGAGAAATTGTTATGGAGGGTCTGCAAAGTATAGACTCAGTAGCATATGTAAGATTCGCCTCTGTTTACAAAAATTTTCGTGAAGCTCGGGACTTTGAGGAATTTCTTGGAGAAATCACATCTAACAAAGACTAGGTATTTAATTGCATCATAAGTATTACATGGAGATTGCCTCTAGAATGGCTTTCAGAGCGAAGGGAACTACTGCTCCAAACCCAAATGTAGGTGCAATTTTTGTAAAAAATAACGAAATTTTATCAAGAGGTTGGACAGGTAAGAATGGCTTACCTCATGCGGAATTCAATGCAATTCAAAGAATAAAAAATAAAAAAATATTTAATGGGTCTACTCTTTATTGCACTCTTGAACCATGTTCTCACAAAGGCAAAACAGGCCCCTGTACAGACTTAATTATAAAATATGGTATCAAAAAAGTTTTTATCTCTTTATTATATAAAAATAAAATTGTTAATGGAAAAGGTATACAAAAATTAAAAAAACATAATGTTGAAGTTAAGATCCTTAAGCAAAAGAAAGTTAATATAGATAATAATATTTTTTTTAATACAATAAATAATAAGAAACCATTTTTGACACTAAAAATTGCTTCAACCATTGACTCAAAAATAGCTTTATCTAGTTTTGAAAGTAAATGGATAACATCAAAGTCTTCAAGGTTAATTGGTCATACATTGCGACTAAAAAATGATTGTTTATTAACCACAAGCCAAACGGTAATTAAAGATAACCCTATCTTTGATTGTAGACTCGATGGGCTTGTAAAATATTCACCTGATATTTTTATTATTGATAGAGAATTGAAAATAGATTTATCATTTAAGATTTTTAAAAGAAAATATAGAAAAATATATATTTTTCATAGTGTTGAATTAAGGAAAGGACAGCTTAAAAAATATAGTCAAAAAAATATCAAGTTAATTTATGTGTCTCAGAATAACGAACTTTTGAATATAGAAGAAATAATTTATAAAATAGCTGATAATGGCTATCAATCAATATTAACTGAAGGAGGTGGCAGAATAGCCACTTCACTATTATCTAGAAATTTGGTTGATAGTATATATTGGTTCAAAGCATCTAAATTTATTGGACAAGAAGGTATTAGTGCAATAGAAAAATTAGGGATTAAAAAAATGAATTCAATTAAAAATTTTAAATTATCAAAAGTTATCAAGCTTGGTGATGATACTTTAAATGTGTTTGCAAAAAGATGAGTATATGTTTTCAGGAATAATAGACCATACAGGAAAAATAAGAAAAGTAGTAGAAAAGAAGAATAAAGATATTACAATTTTAGTTTCAACTAAATTTAGTTCTAAACAAATTAAATTAGGTTCCTCTATTTGCTGCAATGGAGTTTGCCTCACGGTCTGCAAAATTAAAAAGAAAAAAAATGAATTAGAACTAGCATTTGATGTCTCGACTGAAACAATTGACTGTACAAATTTTTCAAATTTAAAAGCTGGAAATTCTATTAATCTAGAAAAATCTCTTAGATTGGGAGATGAAATCAGTGGTCATTTTGTATTTGGTCATGTAGATGAAGTTTCTAAATTATTAAGTATAAAAAAAGTGAAAGGTTCTCATCAACTAAAATTTAGTAAATCAAAGAGTCTTTCAAAATATATTGCAAGAAAAGGGTCTATTGCAATTGATGGCGTTTCTTTAACTGTAAATTCTTTTGACACAAAATCTTTTAGTGTAAATATTGTTCCTTACACTTGGTCGCATACAAATTTTAGAGATTTAAGGGTAAATTCAAGAATAAATGTTGAAGTCGACATGCTAGCAAGATATGTTAGCCAAAATTTAAAATAGCATCAAAATGTCAACCGAATTTATATCATCAATTGAGGAAATAATTGAAGATCAAAAAAATGGAAAAATGGTCATCATGGTTGATGATGAAAGTAGAGAGAATGAAGGTGATTTAATTTTACCTGCAGAAAAAATTAATGATCAAGCTATTAATTTTATGGCTACTCATGGTCGTGGACTAATTTGTTTGCCTCTTACCGCTTCAAGAGTAAGAGAATTAAATTTACCATTAATGGCTCAAAATAATCAAGAACGGGATCCTACAGCTTTTACAATATCAATTGAGGCAAAAGAGGGTGTTACAACGGGTATATCCGCTCAAGATAGAGCGACAACAATTCAAACTGCAATAGATAAGAATAAATCTGAGAATGATATTACTAGTCCAGGCCATGTCTTTCCTCTAGTTGCAAGAGATGGAGGAGTATTGGTTCGAGCGGGTCATACTGAAGCATCGGTAGATCTCGCTAGATTGTCAGGATATGTTCCCGCCAGCGTAATTTGTGAAATAATGAATGATGATGGAACTATGGCTAGAGTTCCGGATTTAATTAAATTCTCTCAGAAGCATCAAATTAAAATTGGAAGAATAGTTGATTTAATAGCTTATCGTCTTGAAAAAGATACAAACATAAAATTAACCCACGAAGGTGAAATTGACTTAATGCATGCTAATAAATTTGATCTCAGAATATATGAAAGCCTAGTTGATAAAACTGAACAGATAGTTCTCTCAAAAGGAGATATATCAAATGGAGAACCAATTATGGTGAGGGTTTATGTAATGAACATATTTGATGATATTTTTGGAGACTATGGAAGTGGCAGTGAAACATTAAAAAAAACAATAGATATCATATCAAAAGAAAATAGAGGAATTTTGATTCTTGTTAGAGATAGTAGTACTTCAGTCATAAGTCACTTTATGAACAGCAAGAGAAATCCCAAGGAAAAAAACTCTGAGCCAGAAAAATCAGAGCTTAGAATATACGGAATGGGTGCCCAAATTCTTAATGAGTTAAAAGTTCGCAAAATGATACTGCTCACTAACACTGATTGGAAATTTATTGGTCTTGATGCTTATGGGATTAATATTGTTGAAAAAAAGTTTTTGTCAGAGATAAAATAGCCCAATGAAAAAAAGTTTAAGATTTTTAATTGTATCATCAAGTTTTTACCCAAAGATAACAAATACAATGAACAATGAGGCAATCAAGTACTTAGATCAGCTTAATCACAAGTATGAGTTATTTCAGGTTCAAGGTTCTTTAGAGGTACCGGTACTTATTTCTATTTTACTCTCAAAGAAAAAATACGATGCAGTAATTGCTATTGGGTGCATAATTAGAGGTAAAACAACTCACTATGATTTTATTTGTGGAAACATAGTTTCGTCTCTTTTAGAATTATCAATTAAGAGATCTATTCCAATTTCAAATGCAGTTTTGAATTGTGAGAATATGAAGCAAGCAACTGAAAGATGTTCAGGCAAAAAAAATAGAGCTAGAGAAGCAATTGATGCTGCCGTATCAGTATTAAAAAATATTTGATTATGTCAGAAATAAAATCTCTTCAGAGAATTCTTGCTGTCCAGCTTTTATATCAGTCTTCAATAAATAATAATGATAGAAACTCCGATATCGATGAATTATTAAAGCAGTCGATTGAAACAAAGGATTTTAATAAATTAAAAAAGAAGTCTAATCTTAATTTTACAAAAAAAATTTATTCAGGAGTGTTTTTAAATAATAAATCTATCGATGAAGATATTATTTTAGCATTAGGATCAAGTCACAATTTTAGAAAATTTGAAAATCTTTTAAAATTCATTTTAAGAGCTGCTGTATTTGAGCTTAAGTATGGTGAACAATTGTCAAAAAATATAATCATTTCAGAGTATTTGAAGGTCACTGATTCTTTTTATTCGAATAAAGAAGCATCATTAGTGAATGGAATATTAGATAATGTTCAAAAATAAATGATTATACCGCTATTTTCATCGAAAAATAAATGATTGCAAAATTGCAGTTTTTTTGGCATTTTGCACCAGAAATTTGAATTCAAATAAACTAGAGGAACATCAATAATGAGTATAATAAATTTAATTATAGCAAGTGGTCTATTATCGTTAGTATACGGTTTCTGGGCTGGAAATTCAGTACTTAAGGCTGATGCTGGAAACAGTAAGATGCAAGAAATATCTTCGGCAATTCAGATCGGTGCACAAGCATATCTTAACAGACAATATACTACTATCGCTATAGTTGGAGCAGTTATTTGCGTTCTTTTATACCTTTTTTTTAGAGATTTTTGGATTATTGGTGGCTATTTAATTGGTGCTATTTTATCAGGTGCGGCTGGATACATTGGAATGATTATCTCAGTTAGAGCAAATGTTAGAACTGCTCAAGCGGCATCGACTGGACTAGCTCAAGGACTAAGTGTTGCTTTTAAAGCTGGTGCAGTAACAGGAATGTTAGTTGCAGGATTAGCTTTGTTATCAATATCAGTATACTACTTAATTCTTGATATGAACTCAGTTGATGAAACTACTCTAAAAAATTCTCTTGTAGCATTAGGGTTTGGTGCTTCATTAATTTCAATCTTTGCTAGGCTGGGTGGAGGAATTTTTACTAAAGGTGCGGATGTTGGTGCTGATTTAGTTGGTAAAGTCGAAGCTGGTATACCTGAAGATGATCCTCGAAATCCAGCGGTGATTGCTGATAATGTGGGAGATAATGTTGGTGACTGCGCGGGAATGGCGGCAGATTTATTTGAGACGTATGCTGTTACCGTAGTTGCTACAATGGTGCTAGCGATGATTTTCTTTCCTGGTTCCGCTTCAATGTTAATTTATCCAATGGCAATCTGTGGAAGTTGTCTTGTTGCTTCAATTGCTGGAACATTCTTTGTAAGATTGGGCTCATCACAAAGTATCATGGGAGCTCTTTACAAAGGATTTATAGCATCTGCTGTAATTTCATTAATCGTGATGTATCCTGTAACTGAAAGAGTTATTGGTTTTGGTGAAATTGATGGCGCTGATTTTACCGGAATGTCTCTCTATATTTGTGCTGTTTTAGGTCTCATAATTACAGGCCTTTTAATATGGATCACTGAATATTATACAGGAACAAATTATCGACCAGTTCAAAGTATTGCAAAGGCATCAACTACCGGACATGGTACAAATGTAATTCAAGGTTTAGCAGTTTCTATGGAGGCCACGGCTCTTCCTGCTATTGTGATCGTTATTGGAATAGTTCTAGCTTTTCAATTAGCTGGTCTTTTGGGAATTGCAATTGCTGTAACTTCGATGCTTGGTTTAGCGGGAATGGTTGTGGCACTTGATGCTTACGGCCCTGTTACTGATAATGCAGGAGGAATAGCAGAAATGTCCAACCTTGATGAAAGTGTTAGAAAAACCACAGACGCTTTGGACGCCGTTGGAAACACAACTAAGGCAGTAACTAAGGGTTATGCAATTGGTTCAGCGGGATTAGGTGCATTAGTATTATTCGCTGCGTATGTTAATGATCTTAAGACAGATCATTTAAGTCATATTACTCCAAACTTTAGTTTGGAAAATCCATACGTAGTAGTAGGACTTCTAATCGGTGGCTTGTTACCATACTTATTCGGATCAATGGGAATGATGGCTGTTGGTCGAGCAGGTGGGGCTGTAGTTGAGGAAGTAAGACAGCAGTTCAAAGATAACCCTGGCATAATGACAGGTGAATCAAAACCAGATTATTCTAAGTCTGTAGATCTATTAACTAAGTCTGCAATAAAGGAAATGGTTGTACCATCAATGCTTCCAGTGCTCTCACCGATAGCATTATATTTTATTGTTCTTTACGTCGCAGGTCAGGATGAAGCAGTTTCTTCTCTCGGAGCTATGTTGCTGGGAGTAATTGTAACAGGTGTTTTTGTAGCAATATCAATGACTGCTGGAGGTGGAGCATGGGATAATGCAAAAAAATATGTTGAAGATGGTAACTTTGGAGGAAAAGGATCAGAAGCTCATAAAGCGGCAGTTACAGGAGATACAGTTGGAGATCCATATAAAGACACCGCTGGGCCAGCAGTGAATCCTATGATTAAGATTACCAATATTGTTGCATTATTGTTATTGGCAGGTCTCTAAAATTTTTTTAACCAGACTATTTGATTAGTCTGGTTATTAGTTGCTTCTTGTGAAAGCGTCTATAAATTGATCTGTAATTCCATAGGTATCAGAAGGACCTTTCGTCTCATCTTTAACAAATTCTATCTTTTTGAAATTTTTACCTGTTAAAATTTCATGTTTTTTTAAATGATCAGTTGAGTCAAAAACAAGTTTAATTATAAATTGAGCTTGTACTTCACTGTCACTAAATGATCTCTCTCTTTTACTAGAAAGCAAATAAATCCATGTATTATCAACATTATCAATTATTATTGATGGTGAACCAAGATCATTTAATATTTTTTCCTTTGATACTTTTTCATTTGACGCAATTTCTGATATAAAATTAGAAAAATCAGATGTATTTTCAATGGTGTAGCCATGAGTTTTAATTATTGGTGAGCAACTATTTAAAAAAAATAGTAATATTATATAAGGTATTATTTTACTCATAATTAATCTGAATATGTTCAAATCAAAAAATACATCAAACGTTACTGAGATATACCAGTCTATTATAGATAATTCGAGAAGTAAAATTTTCTATATTGACTTAGATGTGGATGATAGTTTTGAGTCTAGATTTGATCTTGTAATACTTCATTCTTTTATAATTTTTCAATATTTTATTGAAATTGGCGATAAAAAAAACAAATTATCTCAAAGATTATTTGATTTTATGTTTCACGATTTTGAGAATAATTTGAGAGAAATGGGTTTTGGTGATATTGCAGTTAATACAAGAATGAAAAAATTCATTTCAGCATTTTATGGAAGAATTCTTAGTTATAGTAATTCTTACGTTGAGTTTAAGAAAAATAAATCACTCTCAAATTTTTATACAGCTATCAAAAAAAATATTTATAAAAATAAAAAAATTTCTGATGAAAAAGTAAAAGTAATAGCCGATTATGTTGTTTCTAACATTACGTTATTTTTAAATAATAAGTATGATACAAATATTAATCTACACTTTGAATTCAAAAAATTAGATGAGGTAAAATTTGATTACTAATATTAATTTAGCAGTTGATTGCATGGGAAGTGAAACCTCGCTTAATGAAATTTTAGAAGGAATAAATGAAATTAAAGCTCATAAAAAAGGTCAGTTAAATTTACAAACAACTGAATTATCTGAGCCATCAGCTCCAAAAGAAATTCGTTCTAAGCTTAAACTAACTCAATCAGCATTTGCTGGCTTATTAGGTGTTAGTATGCGTACACTCCAAGACTGGGAACAAGGTAGAAGACATCCTCAAGGACCAGCTATTGCATTATTAAGAATTGCTGAACAGCATCCAGAAGTATTT
>Ga0181564_10001073_pt1 | contig 24208 bp, 22 predicted proteins | sample 011ome_24_FD_134512 | JGI IMG/M metagenome (GOLD analysis project Ga0181564, IMG submission 134512) | Coastal salt marsh microbial communities from the Groves Creek Marsh, Skidaway Island, Georgia - 011513CT metaG (megahit assembly) | ecosystem: Environmental > Aquatic > Marine > Intertidal... | reverse complement strand
CCTCTGCTTTTTTGTCGAGCAGGGCATTGCAGGCGAGGCCCAGCTGTTGCTTGAGGGTTTCTTTGGAGGGGGGGAGCACAGGTTTCACAGTCAAAATAAGGAATTCGGTAAAAGAGAGAAATCTTTGAGGTATTGCAAGACTTCCTCGGTCAGGTCGTTGGAAAAAGGGATTTTCATTTCGATATTTTTACGGATGGAAGTGGAAGAAACTTCCCACAATGGGTTTTGTATTTCCTCCCAGCAAAGGTGAGGAAGGGCGGGTGCCCCTATGGGGTGGGAACGGCGGGCAAAGACAAAGAACTCCACCAGCTTGGTGAGCTGATCGATATTTTTCCATCGGGGGAGTTGGGCAAATTGATCGGATCCGAGGATGAGAAAAATTTTTTCCGGTGAGAATTTTTTTTTGACTTCGCCGATGGTGTCCGCGGTGTAGCCGACCTTTCCCTGGTTGACTTCGTAATCCCAGGCATGGGCTTGGGGGATTTTTTGGCACATGGCCGTGACCATGCCCAACCGGTGATGTGCAGCAAACAAGGGCGGTCGGTCGCGTAAAGGGGCATGATGAGCAGGGCAGAGCAGGAGCAAGTCAAGGGAAGCGGCTTCAAGGATACTTTCGGCCATGGCAAAATGTCCGCGGTGGGGAGGATCAAAACTACCCCCAAAAAATCCCAGCCTTGGTACCGGGTTGGGTGGAATGTTCGACATGCAAGAAGATTACAAAGACCGACCTGCCGACCGTTCGTACAGGGTAAACATCCGTCCTTTGCGAAAATAGGTGACCTGACCGGAAGAGGAAACCACCAGGGCGATAGAGTCCGTGGTGGCGGTGATAGCGGCAGCCGCGGCGTGGCGTGTGCCCAACCCGCCTGGTAAGGTGATATTTTCTGCCTTGGCCTGGATGAGACTACCCGAGGTTTCGACCACGCCATTGCCACGGACGATAAAAGCACCGTCAATCAGGGCGAGTTCTTTGATGGTTTCATCCATGAATGGGTTGAGGATATTGCGGTCTTCTTCCTCATATCCGTGGAAGGGGTTGAGGATGAGTTGCTTGGATCGCTTGATCACCTCCTCGTGATCTCCGAGCACAAACATTGCCCCGATGGACTTTCCTTCTCGCCCGGTAACGGCGAGATCGGTGGCGATGGCGGTTAGCCTTTCCAAGGCTTCTGCAGAAACGCTCGCTGGAAGCATATCCTCGCCATGCCCGATGGCCGATTCAAATTCCTCGTCCACATCGACGACGAGCACGGTGTCAAGCTGCCCACTTTGGGGGATTCCACCCACACAGCATACCCGGTCCTGAAACCCAAAAATATCTCTGGTGAGTCCGAGGAGTATGGCCGCCCGCAACTGGGAGAGACGGGAGTTGGAATGGGCCCGCACGGCGAGGGTGGCATGGGCACGGTGGTGATCGCGCTCATGGTCTGATACATCCTCCCCTGCCAAAACCACCCGGAACCCGGGGAAGGTCATTCTCGGGGCCAGGCTGGGGGGAAAGACATCGGTGAAAACAAGGATGGTCGAACAATCGGCAGCTTTGGCAATTTTAGCGGCCTCGTCGGTAAGCAACTTATTAAATTTGGTGCGGCGCCGAGCGGGGCGTTCGTCGGTGCCGGCAAAGGCGTTTTTGACCGCATCTTTGAACTCGGCAATATCCCTGGCCATCCAGAGATGGTCCATAACGGATTTGTCCTGAAATGTGCGGGCCAGTGTCGCCAGGAAGGAGAGGTAGTTCTTGGCGTTTTCATTGGCGATGAGCAGGAAAACAAAACGGATATCCTCATAGCTGTCCTTACCCTGAAAGTTGAGCCCGGTGGGGCATCGCCCAATGGCTAGGGCAAAAGGTCTTTTCATTTTCACCCGGGCATGAGGAAGGGCGACTCCTTCCCCAAGGTAACTGGTCATCGAATGTTCCCGTTCGATTAGCTCATTGAGTACTTTTTTACGGGAGGCTGCCGAGGGGAGCAGGGACTTAAAGGAAGCGAGAAGTTCGGAATATGCGGCCTTAAGATCCGGACTGGTCAGATCGATAATGCGAGTGTTGGAAATGTAACGGTCGACCTGCATAGACTAAAGCCCGCTGGGCCTGAGCCAGACGATTGCTTGAAGAAAAAGTGAGCTGGGACGAACTATTTTTCCCACTCCAATGCACCACTTTTAAGTTCGTACACAAGTCCTGCCGCCAATACAAAAGTGAAAAAAAGCATCGGCCCAAGCAGGGGAATACCCGCTGCGGTCAGTTCCCGGTGGGTCAACACCCAGGGGATAAGAAAAACCACATCGATATCGAAGAGAATGAAGAGCATGGCGGTAACATAAAACTTCACCGAGTAGCGGGTGGTTGCCCCGACTTCCGAAGCGAGCCCGCACTCGTAGGGAGAATCCTTGATTTTTCCACGTACCGCCCGCTGGCCGAAAAGGTGGCTTGCCGCAAGGATCCCGACACCCATACCCACGGCAAGGAGGATTTGAATAAGAACTGGGAGAAAGTCGGGTAAAGTCACACCTCTTTGATGGTTAGATTCCTACGGTGAGGCAAGTTTATTCCTTCTGCCTTTCGCACTCTTCACCTTGTCTCCATGCTTGCCAACCAAGCGGGCACGGGCATAAAATCAAATCCATGAATGATCTGAGGAAAAAACCCATATATTCAAGAACGCCTGCTACCCGCCGAACGGGCGGGTTTACCTTGGTCGAAATTCTTATTGTGCTGGCACTAATCGGGATTGTTGCCGGACTGGCGATGAGTAACCTTGGCGGCATTTTTGGCAGTGGTAAGGTGCAGGCCGCCCAGACATGGGTGAACAGCACGGGAGAGGCTTACATCAACTCTTACTTTGCTCTGGTAGGTGAATATCCCAAAAGCCTTGCAGAATTACGTACTCCTCCCAATGGATTGCCTCCTTTTGTGAAAAGGTCATCCGATCTTCAGGATCCCTGGGGTAAGGATTACTTGTACCAGTGCCCAGGCTCTCGAAACCCGAGCAGTTTTGACCTCTCCACCACTGCGCCTGACGGCAAGGTTATTGGGAACTGGGATAGCGGGAATTGAGTTGCCCACCTTCCCCGCCAAAAGAAAAAGCCCTGGCTTTACCTTAATCGAAGTCCTTTTGGTTCTTGCCCTAATTGGGGTGATGGCCGGAATTGTGGCGGGCAATGCAGGGGCCTTTATCAATGCAAGCGGGTTTGAACCTCCCGTTCGCGTGCTCAAGCGGGCGGTGCTGGATGCGGGCTATTTTGCCGGGGAAAGGAAAGAGCCGACCTTTCTCGCCTATGAGGATAGCAACGCATCCTTTGTCATCTCAGATGCAGGAGGAGAGGTGCTTGCCATTCATCCAATCTATAAAAACATTACCAAGGTGGATGAAGAGGAAAGAGGGGAGTTTCCTGAGATTAAATTTCGGGCGGTTGGGCCCTTGAGTGGGTCGGCCCGGGCGCGGACCATTTATCGCGATAACCAGCTCCGATTGGACCGAATCCGGTTTCATTCCGGTTCGAGTGTGCAGTTTGAGGTGAGAGTCAGGCACCGTGGCGAGGATGAGAAGTTTGAATTCGACCCGTTTTCCGGATTTGTGCTGGCAGATAATTTGAGATGAGTGCCTGGTTTCAAAAGAACCGCAAAAAGTATGGCTTCATGCTGATTGAAGTGCTTGTGGCTCTGGCGATTTTTGGTCTGGCCGCCGTTTATCTGGTCGATGGTGCTTTTGTGGCTTCCCGTACCATCCGACTGATGAAAGATGCCCGGGAGCTGGAGCAGGATCTTCTCTGGGTGCGCAGCCAGGTGCTGACCGAGCCAAGTTATGAAAAACTGGAGGACGGGGGAGAACTTTCCGCCCTCACCATGGGTGAAGTGGAGTGGGAGGTGGAGGTGGAAATGACTGAAGTGCTCGATCTTTATTTAGTCAAATTAACCCTTGAGTATGAGGGGAATGACGATTTCGGTATCGAACCGGGCGAGCGGACGACGCAGATGTATCTGTTGCGTCCGAGTTGGGGCGGTCATGCCGATTTTGCCACAGAGCGCAACCGCTTACTCGAGGATAAGCGGGATAAAATCCGCGATCTCAAAACGGAAAGGAAACGGAACCGTTGAGAAAAAAGCGGGCATTTTCCTTGGTCGAGGTTCTGCTTGCTTTGGCAATTGGTGGGCTTGTCCTTACTGCGGCAACCTCCCTGTTGGTCACCATTTCCCAGGCTTGGGCAAACCGACCCGCTACCCGGGATGCCTTTGATGCTCATGTCAATGGAGTCGCCCAGTTTCTCAATGCCATGTTGGAGGAGGCGACCATACCCGGGGGGGGGAGTTCTCAAAAAAAGGCAATTACACTGGGTCGTGCCCCTGGTTTTTCGGAAACCGATGACCCCTTGGTTCAGTTTTACCTCAGGGAGGCACCTCCCTTGTTCTTTTGGCCGAGGCCGAGCGAGGTGGCGAACCGGGTGCATGCATTCCTTCAGGTGGACGAGAGGGAAGGGCTTGGCCTGCTTTGGTATTCGGATCTTCAGGAACTGGAAAAAAATAAGCAGGGGCAGAGAGAGCCTGAGGATGATGATGAGCTTTTTTGCACCGTGATCAGCCCGTTTTGTACGGAAGTATATTACTGCTACTACGGGGACGAGGATGCAGGCCCTGATGATCCGAAAAGTTGGGAAATTGAGGATGAGTTGGAGGAGGATATTGATAGCGGTAATTTCCGCTTGCCGGCTTTTGCCAAGTTGGTGTTCCGCTGGGATGAGGAAAACCTCGAAAGGATCGTTTCCCTAGCGATTGACCGTCCCATACCTAGCGGTATTGCGGAGGAACCCCGATGAACGCAGGCAAAGCAGGAAAAAGAAAAGGGGCAATTTTGGTCTTTGTTCTCGCCCTGATTGTGTTTCTTTCGGTCCTTTGTATCAGGTTGATGGAGGAGACAGTGCAGGAACTCAGGCATGTCAGTCAGTACCACCGGAGGGATGACTTAAGGGTGCATGCTTATTCCGCCCTTGATGTGGCGGCAGGTGTACTCAATGAATTTAAAATGATCGAGAGGAGCCTTTATGAACCTCAGCAGGGATGGGGGGATCCCCTTGCCTGGTCCGGTTTGAGTCCTTTGGATTCGACGGTGCGCTGGAGTATCAGGTTGGTCGATGAATCGGCAAAAATACATCCTGCCAATGCATCGAAAAAAGACTTGGTCTCGATGTTTGCTCAAATGCACGCTGGGGGAGAGAGTCGGGTGGATGAAGATGATGGTGAACCCTATTACGATGCCTGGATGGATTGGGAGGACACCGATGAAAATGAAAGGGAGGAAGGGGCCGAGGACAATTACTACGAGAAGATGGACCCTCCCTATTTTACTCCAGGAAAAAAAGTGCAAAATTTCGAGGAGTTTCGCATGATTAAGGGTTTCGCCTACGACCCAGACGAGCCGGAGTATAGTGGTCTGTTTTTTGCCGAGAATGGAAGTGAGACCATCCATATGAAAAATTTTCGCTCCGCCTTCTCCTTTTTCAATGAAGGACCCTTAAATATTAATGGAGTCTCCCCTTACCTGAAAAGATTTCTGTGCGGCGATAATGACTCATTGCACGAAGAGATTGTTGCTGGTCCCAGGTTTGGCAGCGGCGGAGAGCCGTACTACACCGACTTGAGCGATCCCAACCTCGCTCAGTTACAAAGCATCCGGGGTATTAAGTTAACTACATCTGCCACCCTGTTCCGGGTGGAAGTGTCCATTTCAAAAGGAAGAGCAGAGTTTAAGCTTCATGCCATCCTTTCGACCGATCTGGGTTTTAGTAAGTCCGGTCAGCAAAAAAATACCCATGCCTCTCAGGGTAAAAAAAAGCCGAGAAATTCTCAGAATGTAGCCCTCAAGTATCCCTTCAGGATTTTGGCGATCCGGGAAAATGAGAATTTGATCGACTAGAATAGTGCGGGAATCTACTTTTTAAGCTAGTTATGGCGGATGTAATAGAAAAATCTCCCAGTACTTCCTTTAGTGATTTGCGTGAGGTTACCTTGCGAATTCCGGGGGAGCATTTTTTTTGTGAGTCTTTATCTCTGCCCAACCAATTGATTGCCCAAATTAAAAAAGGGGATGAGGGGAAGTCGGTCGTTTCGGTTGTACAGAACTACATAGAAGGTTTGCTTGACGATTCTTTTTTTTCTCCTTACCCAGCCGAGCAGTTAGCCTGGGGGTATCATTATTGTGATGTTTCCTACAAAGTACTCCTATTTGCTGCCCCCTATGCCAAGCTTAGTCAGCTTGGATGGGATAATTTTGAACTTTTCAGAAGAATCTTCCCCTCTTTTGTAAGTTTGCTTGGAAATATCTATGATGAGTCCACGCTCGTCCTTTTTATTTTTGAAGAGACCCTTACCGCGGCCTCTTTTTCTCCCAAATCTTCCGTTCCCGATGAACTCTTTTCTCACCCATTTGATCCAAGTGATGAAGATTCCTTCGAGTCTGCTCGAGGAAAATTACTTTCACTAATGAATCTAAGTGCTTACCCTTTGAGCTCAACTACTTTGGTTGCCGGCGAAGTGACGAGAAGCCCAGATGGTTTTTTTGAGTTTGAGCACTATCTCAAAGACGGGCGGGAAGTCGCATTGCGGGATGATTATATGGTAAGAATGCCTGCGGATGATTTATGGAACCATGACCTTCGTTCCCCCGCCTTTAAAAATTCAGAGAAAATCAAGCGTCTCAAAGAGCGGGGTTTATGGCGTGGTTTCAAATTGTCCTCGGTTCTTCTGGTTGTTCTCCTGCTTTCTTTTGTTACCTACAAGGTTTTTGAATTTGGGCAAAGGGCTCAATCTCTAGCAGCCGATGAAATGGCTAAGGAAGTGCCCCTTGTCCTAGAGTCTCAGAAGTTGTTGGAGAAACTTAAACAGAACAAACTCGGCGGGATTGATCCTTTTGGCGCGATTGAAAGGCTTTCGATTCACCGTGGTGGGACCACGGATCGCCCAAGCTTGTGGTTTAGTAAAGCCCACTTCGAAACTAGGAACCATGTCAAATTGGAGGGGGAGGGCGTTAATGTCGAATCTGTTAACACATTTATAAGCAATTTTGAAGGGGCAGGGGTGGCTCAATTACGTAAGAGCCGGAGTGGCGAAGAATACAGAGAAATCAAGAGTGATGGAGGGAAGACTACTTTTGAGATTCAAATTAATTTACTCGAAGAAGAACCTGCTCCGCTCTCAGTGGAAGATGGGGATGTTCAGCAATGAAACATGTAGAGAGAGTTTTCTTTAAGCTTAGCCCCCGGGAGCAAAGACTGTTGGTTCTCTCCGTTTGGGTTGTCCTAACTCTCGGTCTGTTCAAGACTGGGGAAAGGTCGATTGAGCTCTATAACCAGCGGGAACTTACCGCGCAGGCAATAGCTGGCTACGAAGGAATTATCAACCTCAAGCCATTCATTAATCAGGCACTAGAAGAACAAAAAGTGGAGCAAAAGAACAAGAGTTATGACAAGAAAAACCTAAGCAACCGTGCATCCAGTCTTGCAGACAGAGTTTTTCCTGCCCGTGATTATCGTGAATTAGACACCGACGAGAGGGAGAGATATTCCCAGCATCGTGTGAAAATTACTTTCGATCGTGCGAGTTACGAGCAAGTCAACGAGTTTGCCAGCTTGATTCGAAAGGAAAGTCCGTTCATGTTCTTAAGTGAAGTGAGGATTGCACCAAATTATCCACCAAAATCGAGGCCCTATGACCCAACTACCTTCGACGCCACCTTTGAGGTAAGTTCAGTTGAATTCAATGAACAATGAAATTATTTATTCCTATCCTTCTCTGCTTCTTTTTTAGCCAACATCTTGTTGCCCAAGTTCCCTTGGGCTCTGCGGAAAAAGTGCCCACTCCAGGTGCCGCCCCCAGCCTTCAGGATGGTGTTGAGGAGATTCCCCTTGGCAATTTCTCTGACCCAACTGAACTTTCCCTTATAGAGGGTTTGGACGAACCTTTGGAGCGCCTTCGTCTCCGGGATCATGATGCAAATATGATATTGGACATGATCCAACTGATCACTGGCAGATATATCCTTCGTCCCCAAAATTTACCTCAAGTGAAAATCACCTTTGATAGTATGAGCGCTCTAACGAAAAGGGAAACGCTGAGTGCTTTGGACAGTCTATTGGCGATGAACGGAGTGGGGATTTCCAAAATTGATGATCAATTTTTCAAAGCGGTCCCCGCAACGGGTATGAATGTGCATGTCCCGATTTGGCTGGATGGGCTTGCTTCAGATTATGCACCCAGTCAGAGAATTTATATTAAAATGTTTCACTTGGAATATGCCCCAGCCAATGAAGTGAAAGAGCAGTTGAATCCTTTCTCCACTCCCAATGTCGGGGCACTGCTTGTTTTTGAAAAAGCAAATAGTATCCTTGTCACCGATTCTTTGCTGAACCTTCAGAGAATGGAGAAACTTTTGGAAACGATCGACCGCCCCATTCGCAAGGAGGACTTGGGTACCGATTTTTATGTTTGGCACACTCAGCACGCGGGTGCGCGGGAGCTAGAGAGTAAAATTAAGGGAATGATTGAGGGTAGCTTGAAACCTTTCCTTGGTGGAACCACCTTGCTCGACTCAGACGAGCGCACCGGTAAACTCATCATCATAACCAGGCAGGAAAACAAGGAAACGCTGTGGTTTTTCCTCGAGCAATTGGATGCACCGGTAAAAATGAAGACCACGAGTAAGTTGTTCAAGTTACAACATGCCGAATCGAAGGATATTCAAAGCATCCTGGATGAGGTCATTAAAAATCAGCAGCGCATCAAACAGCAGTTGCAGGGAAAAAACACTGCGGCAAGAGCAAATGCCACTAAGAGTGCAGGGAAGCCTGTAACCCTGCCGGGTGGGCAGACCAAGCCAAGTACGCCCGTCGAGAACCGCACTTCCGATACGGGAGGTGAGGGAGCTCACGAGTTTAGTGATTTTGTCACTATATCCTCCGACGAGAGAAGTAACGCTATTTTAGTCTATGGAACCAAAGCGGATATCGACGAAATTGGTCGGATGATTGAATCTCTCGACCAGCCGTTGCCCCTCGCTCGGATCGATACCATTTTTGTCATGGTTGACCTGACTGAACAAAACCAAAGGGGCATTGATGCACTGCTCAGCAAGGTCGAGTGGTCCAAGTACGCTAGAGGATCTGCGGGAGATAATCTCTTTGGGCAACCTGTTACCGGAACTAGCCAAGTAACCAATGCAAATGCTGATGGTAGTCCGGGAGATACCACATCAACCGTCACCAACAATATCTCCAGTAATATTGCCCAGGGGATATTAGGCATTCCTGGGTTAAATTCTTCAGTTCCTTTCGAATTGGATGACTGGAAACTGACCGCGATTCGCTGGGATCAGCTCTTTGCACTCTCTTCCGAGCGCAATGATGTGAGGATTTTTTCCACCCCGTCTCTGATGGTTTCACACAATGCACCCGAGGTGCACATTCTGATTGAGGATGAGCGAAACATTGTCGTGCCTACTTACGGAACCTACTCGTCATCTGAAAACACCAACACGGGGCAGCGGGACCAGATTACCGCAAAGACGGAACTTAACATCAAGAAGCCCAAAATTGGGCTTCCTAAGTTCGACGGAAATGGAACCATGGTATCAAGGGGCTCCATCTTTATGGAGGTTGAAGTAAAGGCGGAGAAATTTGATGAGACTCAGAGCAATTCATACGCGGGGCAATCCTTGCCTGCAAAGAAGATTCGCGAAGCGAAGTCCTTTGTCACCATTCAGGATCAGGAGATTTTGGTTCTTGGGGGGTTACAGGAAGTGCAGGTCGATTCCACCGAATCTAAATATAATCTCCTGAGCGATATTCCCTATTTTGGAAAGAAGTTCTTTCGACCCAAGGCGGTTAAATACACCCCGACCGAGCTGTTAATTTTCCTTCGGCCAACCATTATCAACCCTGGTCAGGAGTTGTCTGATGAGAATATTCATTTGATCGATGAAAGACTGGCTCCCCATTACGCACCTAAGTTCACATCTCCATCCGGGAAAGTTTTGGGTATGCCCGACCTTGACCAAAAGGAGAGTGGTGGGGAATCGATGCAGGATTCGCCATCGCCTATGCCCAAGCTATGAACTGTTCCCTAGTTGCATTGTTAGTGCTTGTTTCATCTGGGGTGCTTTTTCCCGAACTTATGTTTGGCCAGGATTTAGGAAATCCGTTCCTCCGCCCCGGTGGGAATAAACCCACTCCTCCACCTGTAATTAAGCAAGCCCCTCCTCCGCCAGCCCCGATTCCGCGAAATCCAAACCTTGAGTTTCGGGGCTATTTTAAATTTGATGATCATTGGCACTTTGCCATCTTTGATAAAGCTAAGAATGAAGGAGTTTGGCTAAAAAAGGGGGAGAGCTTTGATGAGGGAAAAGTGGAAGTAGTAGGCTTTGATCCTGATGCAAACGAACTGCGGCTCAAGGGCGGGATGCAGCTTACTCTAAAGGATTCAGAAAAAAAAGTGCTCACGGTGCCGAGCGGACAGGCTGTGCCCGCTAAGACTCCTGCGAAGGTCATCCCCCCCCCGGGAGCCAGATCTATTCCCCCGCCACGCCGCCGGTAAGCCCTTGAGAATGTTACGCTCGTGTGTTCCATGAAACTATCAGCTAAAAAGGCCCCTGATCCTGAAGAAGAGCCAGATTTGGATAGTTTTTCCTCTGCTGGTTTTGTCTCGTTTCAAAAGGATGCGATGCTTTGGTGGCCTGATTTACCCGATGTTGACAGGCTTAATATACTCGCCGCACCTTTGGAGGAAAGGGCTCGAATTTTGGCTGCTAAATATTCCTTCTCTTTGGATGTGGCAGTTCGTAAAATAGCTGAGAAAGCAGAACTCCCATTTGTGGAGACTTTTGAGTTGGTCGAAAATCCCACCAAGAGACTGCCTCTTCGGTTAATTCATGCCTTTGGTTGTCTACCTATAAAGAGAGTAGAAAAAAAACTACCCTCTAAACTCAAAGTGCTTTGCGTGGATGATGATGAATCCATCCTTCAGGCCTTCCGCCGCACTCTTGGTAGAGATTACGAAATTTGTACTGCAACTAACGGTATAGATGGATTAGAGGTATTCAAGGAGCATGGCGATATTGCCATTGTTTTATCGGACATGGTAATGCCGGAGATGAATGGCCCTGAAATGCTTGAACTCATCAAGCAATATGAGCCCAAGACCATGACTGTTTTACTTACTGGTCATTCCGATTTTGAGCTAACCAAGAATGCAGTCAATTCAGGCAAGGTCTTTAAAATCCTGACCAAGCCCTGTTCCTCTTCTGAAATTCTAAGTGCATTGAGTGAGTGTGCCGATAAGTACATCCAAATGCTTGACTTTCGCACCTCTGTAGAGATTGATGATGGGAAAATTCACTTGGCTACGGTATGGCCACCGACTTCTCGAATGAGCAGATGGCTCTTTGCCGTATCGGGATGTAAGCCTGTCTGGCATTTAGGAACGCCTGAGAAAATCGTGCGTGCTATAACAGAGAATTTCGGTATTGGGGCGGACAGTTTAGGGGATTCTGAATTGGATGAGGAGAGCGAGGCGGAGGTTCAGGATGATCTGGAGGACCAAAATGCTGCGATCATTAAGTTTGTCAATGAGGTGATTCAGCGGGCGATTGTCGACCGGGCCACAGACATTCATTTTGAGCCTCATAAAGAAACTTTGCAAATTCGCTATCGTATTGATGGCCAGTTGGTGCCAGTGCGGGTCCCAGATAATTTGAGAAGTTTTCAAGATGCGATTATTTCCCGAATCAAAATCATGGGCGGGATTAATATTTCGGAAAAACGGAGACCGCAGGGCGGGCGGATTACCTTTACCCATGGGCAGAGTGATCTGGATATTCGGGTATCCACCCTGCCTACCCTCTATGGTGAAAGCATCAGTCTGCGCTTACTTAATGAAAAATCGCAGCCCCTGTCGATGCGGGAACTTGGATTGCTGGGTAAAGACGAAACCAATATTGTCAAGGTATTGGAAAAGCCCCACGGCATTGTTATGGTCACCGGACCGACCGGTTCGGGTAAGTCTACCTCCCTGACCGCATTTATCCGGCGCATTCACAAACCCGAACGCCGCATTATGACTGTGGAGGATCCGGTGGAATATGAAGTTGCCGGGATCAATCAAACCCAGGTCAATTCCGAGATCGGTTTTACTTTTGCGAGTGCTCTCCGGGAAATTCTTCGTCAGGACCCCGATGTGATTATGGTTGGGGAAATTCGGGACAGGGAAACTGCGGATATTGCAATTCGGGCCTCCCTTACCGGCCACCTCGTGCTCAGTACCCTCCATACCAATGACGCACCCGGAGCAGTGACCCGGTTGATTGATATGGAGATCGAACCTTTTCTCATTGCCTCTTCCGTGGAGATGGTCATTGCCCAGCGACTGGTAAGGAGGATTTGTTCCCAGTGTGCTCAACCGGCCAACCTGCCGGAGGAAGATTTAAGAGCGACCTTAACCCTGCTCGGGATGGATATTACTGAAGTGATTCATGCAGATAAGGTTCTGGGGGCGAACGGGTGTGAGAAATGTCAAAACCTAGGGTATCACGGCAGGGTGGGCATCTTTGAACTGATGAAGATGAGTGATGCCATCCACACGCTGATTATTAAGAGTGCTTCAGCTCCGGAGATTCGTGAGGTTGCTCTCAGTCAGGGAATGACCACCTTGCAAGCCTGTGGCTGGAACCAGGTGAAGCGCGGTCTGACTACCCTAGACGAAGTCATTCGCTATGCAGATATTTTTGAGGAAGATCAGGATTCGGGAATCAGTTCTGATTTGGAATAAGCGGTCTGTAAGCGGTTTGGATAAATATGGCTGAATTCGAGTACTTTGCCATCGATTCCAAGGGGCGTACCAAGTCTGGTCGTATGGCCGGAGATTCCGTCAAGGCGGTGCGTAGGCTATTGCAAGCTGAGGGCCTTACCGTCCTCAAAGTCAAAAGTCCGTCAGGGAATATTGCCCAGACAAGTGCGGGTTCCAAATTTGCGGAGAAAGAAACGAAGAAACCCCAAAAGACTGGGTCACTCCAGCAAAAAACAGGAGCAAAGGGTGAGAAACTAGGAACGGAATTTTTAAAGCGGCTCCTCGAATTACATGGAAGCGGCATGCCGGTGGCGGAAGCTGTGAAACTGTTAAACCAAAGATTATCCGATCCTGATCAAAGAGAAATTGCCTCCATCCTCTGGCGGGAACTTGCAGAAGGGCGCACCCTCTCCCGGGCGATGCGCTTGCTCCCTGGGTATTTCAGTGAGTCCACCACTTATATTATCGAGGCAGGTGAGGCGACAGGGAACCTTTCGCCCATTCTAAAAAAAATTATTTCACATCTGGATGAAAAAAGAGAGATTCGAAATAAAGTGATTTCCGGGATGTCCTACCCAATCTTTGTGGTTCTGGTTGCCTTGGGTGTCGTACTGTTTTTTCTCTTCTTTTTGCTTCCCCAAATCAAGGAGATGCTCGACTCCCTTGGGGGAGAGCTGAATTTAATGGCGAGAATTCTGATTCAAGGCTCCAATTTAATAATTACTGTTGGCCCTTTTGTTTTGATTGCAGCATTGGTCGCTTTGGCCATCACTAAGCGCTGGAGCAAAACCGCATCTGGAGGTAAGAAACTGGATCAGTCCATGCTCAAACTTCCTTTGTTTGGTGAAATCTTTTTCTTGTCCGAACTCTTTCAGCTCTCCAGTTTGCTGGCCACCCTAATGTGGAGCGGCATTGGACTGACGGAAAACCTGCGGCTTTGCGAGAAGACGATAAAAAATCGCTTCCTGAGAAGTCAGTTCAGGTCGGCACGGGGATTGGTTAATGAGGGGAAGTCTCTGCCTGAAGTGTTGCGCAAATACAAACTGATGCCTTTGATGCAACTGGATGTATTGGAAGTGGGGGAAAAAACAGGAAATCTTGGTAACAGTATGGAAGATGCCGCCCTTGCCTTTCGGGATGGGTTGACTAAGAGAATAAAAATCATGACCAGCCTGGTCTCCGGGGTTGCGCTAGGCTTCGCTTTTTCTCTGGTTGCCATTATTGCAATTTCGATTGTCACGAGCATATTTCAAGTTAGTAAGAGCATAAGCTATTGATGAGTCCCTGCCTGCCACGATTCTCTTTATCTATTTTGATGAGTTGCCCGCTCATTTTTTTCCTTTTGCTATCCTGTGATTCGGTCAGCACCACCGCAGAAGAGTCATTACCTGCTGATACGGTCAACTCAAGCGGTTTGGCGAGGGAAGCATCCATGGGAAAGCACAACTTTGATGATGGTTCTGTTTACCACGGCGATTTCATCCGCGGCAAACCGGATGGGTATGGAAGAAGGGAATATCCCAATGGAGATATCTATGAAGGCCAGTTTGAAAATGGATTTTTTTCAGGGCACGGAACATTGCGCTACAAATCGGATGCCAACTATGAACGCTACTTTGGTAACTGGAAATTGGGTATGCGCCATGGGTACGGGGTTCTTGCCCTTGATGATGGGTCAAGCTGGGAGGGGAGTTGGAAGGATGACTCTTTTATTATTGGCCGATTTAAAAGGTTTGATGGACTACTTATGAGTGGAAAATGGCAGGACGATTTTCTTACGGAAGGGAAATTAATTTCTGCTGCAGGGGACGAATTTACCGGGAATTTCCGGTCTGATGGAAGTTTCCTGGAGGGAATACTGGTTAAAGCAAATGGAGAAGAATATGTTGGGCAGTTTGAACAAAACCAGTATCACGGATTTGGTTGCCTTAAGGATGTGGATGGTTCCGTTTACAGCGGAAGTTTTTCGGATGGGGTGCAGTTCGGGCATGGTTTCCTTATCGAAGTGGATGGTTCGCAGTATTCTGGAGGTTTTATGAATGGACTTCCACATGGCATCGGCACGCAGCGCGATCCTTCAGGAGTGTCCTACCGTGGATCTTGGGCAGAGGGCGTGCGAGAGGGAGCGGGGGTAATGGATTTCGGCGACGGCACCAGCTTTACGGGGGAATTTAAAAATGGGCTGGCTGCTAATGGACAATACGATTGGGGAGACGGGAGAATTTCGAACTCCTACCAGGATGATCTCGGGAACTGGATTGATTTTGACGCGGCTGAGTGACTATGCCGTAAAATATTGGTGGTTGCCAATAATGTCCAAGTTCTGAATATTTATTTTCTAGCCTAATGTCTAATTCTACTGATTTTCGCCTCAAATTTTGGGGTACGAGGGGTAGCATACCCTGTCCCGGTCCGGGTACTGTAAAGTATGGGGGAAACACCACCTGCTTTGAAGTGAACTGTGGCGGGAAACGCATTATTGTGGATGCGGGCACGGGCATACGTCTGCTGGGCAAGCAAATCATGCTCAATGAAGGAAATCTGCTGGATGCAGATCTCTTCTTCACTCATACCCATATGGATCATATTCAGGGGCTTCCATTCTTTGCCCCTCTTTATAACCCCAACAGCACCGTCCGTCTCAATGCTGGTCACTTGGACGGGGATACCTATGACCTGCAAGGTATAATTGGCACGATGTTGATGAAAGACCCCGTTTTTCCTGTGCCAAGTTCTTTGATTGAGAAAGCCTGCACTTTCAGCGATTTCCAATGTGGCACTACTTTTGAACTCGAGGGCGGTGTTGTCATCAAAACCGCCCCCTTAAATCATCCAAACGGTGCTTGTGGATACAGAATTGAATTTGCAGGAAAGGTCCTCGCCATTTGTACTGATACGGAGCACTACGAGGATCGTATGGATGATTATGTACTGTGCTTGGCCGAAAATGCGGATGTGATGGTTTATGATTCGGCTTACACCGATGAGGAGTATCCCAATTTCAAGGGGTGGGGACATTCCACCTGGCAGGAGGCCATCAAAGTGGCTGAAGCTGCTTCGGTTAAAAATACCTTTCTTTTCCACCACGACCCTTCGCATGACGATAAGAAAATGGATGAGATTGCTGCCCTCGCCTCCAAGCAGAGGGAAGGCGTGCGTCCTGCGGTCGAGGGAGAGGAAATTTCCCTTTAACGGGGCGAATTTCTTTCTTGGGTATTGGACCAGCCTTTACCTGCTGTAGTCTTCGACCAGTCTCCCCGCACCTTCGCCCCGGTGAATTACCATGCCCTTGGGTTTCTCAAGCAACCTCAGGTCGCCGGATCCAGTAATTTTTGCATCGAGCCAAAGGTTGGGGACAACGCTGACCAAGCCAGTACCCCGATGTTCAATGGTGGCATGGTCGAGAAAAAGCTCCTCGGCCGATAAGTTTCCAGACCCGAGAATCCGGGCATTGAGTTGATCGATTTTTTCTCCACGCAGGGCAACTTGGCCGGAGCCGTTGTGATGAATCAATAACTCGGCGGAGTCCACATCCTCAAAGTGGGCTGTGCCCGAACTCTCTGCAAAGAACTTCAATTGGGGGGCGTTGATATTTTTCACAGTAAGGTTGCTTTGCCCGAGGAGACGAATCTCTTTGAGATTCTCGATCTTTACTAGAATCTCCACGGGGAATTTTCTAATTGCGGAAAGCCCGATGAAGGGAATTCTACGCCTTAGACTATAGGTATTATTTGCATCAAGGAAAAGAGTGCGGTTGACAACTTTGCAAACGATGGAGTCGATAATTTCAGAATCCGCATAGATTTCCACTTCCCGGTTTCTCACCCCCGGTTCAATAAAAACATCAAGAGCACCCTTAACTTCAATTTTATCGAAGTGGAAAAGAAGATGCCTCCGTGAATCCACTTCGGCCCAAGACAGGTAAGGGAGAAGGGTGCCTACACAAAGAATACCAGTCCAAAAGCTAGCTTTTCTTTTTCCCATAACGGCGGACTCCCCGTTTGCGGTTGCTGTATTTGATTTTTTTTGAACCTTGGGAGTTCGCACTTTGCAAATTCCCTTTTTTAAGAAATTCAATTTGGTCTCTGAGTAAGGCGGCTTTTTCAAACTCTAGGGCTTTGACTGAATTGAGCATCTCTTTTTCAAGCTGTTTGATCAGTTGCTTCACTTCTTTGGATGACGAGGGCTCAGAAACGGCAAGAAGGTCCACATCCTCATCCATTTTTTCCCGTAGGCTCTCCTGAATGGGGCGAACCACACTTCGCGGTACCAAGCCATGTTTCTGGTTATATTCCATCTGCTTCTCCCGGCGGTAGGTGCAGACATCCCAAGCCGCCTGCAGGGAGCGGGTCATATGATCTGCGTAAAAAATCACACGCCCCTCGAGATGCCTGGCCGCACGGCCGGCGGTTTGAATGAGGCTGGTTTCACTCCTAAGGAAGCCCTCCTTATCTGCGTCGAGCACCGCGACGAGCGATACCTCCGGTAAATCAAGCCCTTCACGGAGTAAATTTACCCCAACCAGGACATCAAAGGATCCTGCCCTTAAATTACGGAGGATTTCTACCCGTTCGATTGCATCAATGTCGGAGTGCAGGTATTCCACCTGAATATTCCTTTCGCGGAGAAATTCAGTCAAATCCTCACTCATTCTCTTGGTCAGTGTGGTGACAAGGACACGGTTTCCCTTTTGTACTTCCCGTTTAATTTCATCAATGCAATCTTCGACCTGTCCTTTAATCGGTCTCTTTTCCATTACGGGGTCGAGCAACCCGGTTGGGCGGATCAGTTGTTCCGCCACCACCGCGGACTTTTCCAATTCAAATGCTGCCGGGGTGGCGGACACATAAATGACCTGCTTGGTTATTTTCTGAAACTCTTCCGGTTTTAATGGTCGGTTGTCTAGGGCGGAGGGAAGCCTGAATCCAAAGTCGACCAGCTTTTTTTTGCGGGCACTATCTCCATGGTACATTCCGCCGAGTTGGGGAATGCTGACATGGCTCTCATCGATAAAGACCAGAAAGTCGTCCGGGAAAAAATCGATCAGGCACCAAGGTCTCTGCCCAGGCTTACGTCCCGAAAGGTGGCGTGAGTAATTCTCAATACCGTTACAGAAGCCAATTTCCCGCAGCATTTCCAAATCATACTCCGTGCGCATCCGTATGCGCTGGGCTTCAAGTAAGAGCCCTTCCTTTTCAAAATGCCTAACCCGTTCCTCTAGTTCTTTTTCAATGGATTTGCAGGCCCTTTCCACCTTGTCACGAGTAGTCACATACTGGTTGGCAGGATAGATTCGGTACTGGTCAAAACTACGAATTGTTTCCCCGGTGAGGATATCAATCTCAGACAAGTTTTCGACCTCATCTCCCCAGAACTCGATCCGTAAGGGTTGCTGGGCGTAGGCTGGAAACACATCGACCACATCGCCCCGCACCCGGAAACGACCTGCTCTTAAGTCGAGGTCATTGCGGCTGTAAAGCCCTTCGACCAATTCGAGGAGCAGCTGGTCGCGGTTGATCTGTTTGCCCACATTAACCTCGACAGAAAGTGCCCGGAAATCATCCGGTGAACCGAGGCCGTAGATACAGGAGACACTAGCAATGACAATGACATCGTGCCGGCTGATGAGGGAGCCGGTGGCGGCAAGGCGCAATCGTTCAATTTCCTCATTAATGGAAGAGTCTTTTTCAATAAAGGTGTCGGATGAAGGCACATAAGCTTCCGGCTGGTAGTAGTCATAGTAGCTGACAAAATATTCCACCGCATTCTCTGGAAAGAAAGCCTTGAATTCAGAATATAGTTGGGCAGCCAGGGTTTTGTTGTGGGAAATGATCAAGGCAGGCTGCTGTACTTTCTCAATGACATTAGCCATAGTGAAGGTTTTTCCCGAGCCGGTCACGCCGAGCAAGGTCTGGTGCCTGTTGGCACGGTCAATGGAGTCGACTAACTGATCGATCGCCTGGGGTTGGTCTCCCTGGGGGGAGAACTGCGAATGGAGATGAAATTTCATCCCGCTGGATTAGTCATGAAGGGGAGGTGTAATAATCCGTTTCCCCTTCACTTTTTCCAATGATGGCAGCGGCACAGCTGTCTCCCAATACATTGATCATCGTTCTGCACATATCAAGGATACGATCGACCACATAAATCATGCCGACTCCAGTAGCAATGGCCTGTTCCTCGAAACCAACTGCTTGCAGAATCACAAGAATGGCCACGAGGCTGGCAGAGGGAATGCCGGCAACACCTACGGAGGTAAGAAGGGCGAGGAGGACCACAGAGAGCTGCGTAACCCAGCTCATTTCAATGCCAAAAAATTGAGCGAGGAAAATCACTACCACGCATTCAAAGAGGGCAGTCCCATCCATATTTAGGGTTGCACCGAGTGGGAGGGTGAAGCTGCTTATCTTGGAGGAAACCCCCACTCGCCGGGTGGTGCAGTCCAGGGTGAGGGGAAGAGTGGCAGAGGAGGAAGCTGTGGAAAATGCAGTCAAAAGGGCGGGACTCATCGCGTGGTAATGCTGGGTGAAGCGAATACCGCCAAAAGTTTTGAGTAAGAGGGGAAGGGTTAGTAGTGAATGGATCGCCAGGGCAAGCAGGACAGTCAAGGCGAAGGTACCCATCAGGTAAAAAGCACTAAGCCCACTTTTAGCAATAGTTGGAGTGACCAGGGCAAAAATGCCGATTGGAGCAAAGGCAAGAATAGCGTGGGTGATCTTAAGAATGATTTCCTGTAATCCCTGCCAGAAATGAATTTGATTGTCCCTTAGCCTTCCATTGAGCTTACCAAGGAAATAGCCGAAGAGCAGACCGAAACAGATAAGCCCCAAAAGTTGCCCTTCCACCGCCGCCGTAAAAAGGTTCGGAGGAACCATTCTGTGAAAGATCTGAAAAATATTTTCCCATCCATGATTGGCCGTTTGCATTGCTCGGTCCATCGAAGGCAGAGGTTCCGCGGTTTGGCTGGAGATAAGCTGCTGCCGGATTGTCTCATCCACGTTACCGGGTTGGAGGAAGTTTACGCAAAGCAGCCCTGTTCCCACTGCCAGCAGTCCTGTCAGGGTATAAAAGAACACCGTCTTGAGGCCAAGTCTGCCAAAATCCTGATCACTTGAAATTTGGGCAACTCCGCAAATTACTGAGGTCAAAACGAGGGGGATGACCACCATTTTCAGGGCATTGAGAAAAAGTTTACCGAGGAAGTCACAGGCATGCAGGACGTAATCAAACCCCCTGAAGCCCGTATTGGAATCAGCTAAGGAGTGTGCCCAGAGACCTATGGCAAAGGCGAGGCACAAAGAGAAAAGAACTTTTTGATGGAAGGAAATCTTGGTAAACATGGTGCTATCTATTACTGAAAGATCGATTCCACTTGAACAAGGTCAATTTTTGCAAGGCTAGGGAAGAGGAGGTCCGGCTGTATGTCTTTGAATGCTTCTTCCGAATGGGAGGTGGTTAAGGCAAGGCTTTTCATGCCCCCTCTTTGTGCTGCCACAATTCCATAGGGGCTGTCCTCGAGAACCAGGCAGTGTGGTGGTGGGATTTTGAGGAGGTGTGCTGCCTTGAGAAAAACTTCTGGGTTGGGCTTGCCCTCGGTCACATCCTCCGAGCAGACTGCACCACAAAAATATTTCCCCAAGTCATGCTGAGTTATGGCTAACTCCACATTTTCGCGTTCTGTCGAAGTGCCAATAACGCAGGGAATTTTTCTTTCTGAGAGGCATTGGAGAAATCCTTTGGTTCCTTCGGCGAGTGCGATCCCTTCCTTTATGGCGAGCTCTCGGTAAATATGCTCCTTTCTCTTGCCCCATGTGGCGATCAGGTTGGAAGACTGCGTCCAACCGAGGATTTCTGGAATAATGGTTTCATTTCGCTTTCCGAACCCCCTTTCAAAGTGGCCAGATGGAAGAGGCTGCTTGAGTTCCTGTGCAAGAATTTCCCAACTTCGCCGGTGAAGGGCAGAGGAATGAACGACCACCCCATCCCAGTCAAAAATGGCACATTGAACCATTCTTGCTGGGCTAATGATCTGCAACTGTTTCTCCTCCTTGATCATAGGGGAGGGTCCATAGTTGTAATTTTTTCTCTTCTGTTACATCGCCGACAAAAGCCTCATACCTTTTTTTTAGCCGAAGTGCTTGGACTCTCGCCGCACTTACCATTCTAGGCATGGATGGCAGAGGATGATCAAGTTGATTGATTAACCTACTGGTGCCAAGCAGTAAGGGGAGTTCAATCTGTATAGGCTTGGTCCCAGTGCTAGATGAACCACTTAGTAGTACTAAATCCCCACTTGTGAGATTTTTGACCTCAACCTGATTGTTGAGGATAATCTCCCCTTCAAGGAGAATGAGCTTGAGGCCAACACTAAGGCACTCGACCATCCAAGTGCCGCTGCCTTCGATTCGGATTGAGCTATCGCGAGAGCTTATCATCCATTGCAAACTATTGGAGTGACTAAATAAAAACGATCCCTTGTGCACTTTTATGGACCCATCCGGTCTAAATTCAATTCCGGATGATGATCCAAGTCTAACTGTTACAGGAGGAGTTGCCCGTGGAAGCTCAACTTCCAATAAGGAATCCCTACCCGTTCCTAGAGCCAGTCTTTTTTTAAGGACTATATCTTGCCCTAGCCTCAATGAGGCAGGGGGTAGTTTCTTTGCTTCAAGGGGTTGCACGAAGCAAGTTCCTAATTTTTGATTTACATGCACCAGGTCGAGCCTGGCCATTATTTTCGTCGCCCAGAATGTGAGCAAAATCAAATAAGGTAAAAACTTCTTGGGTTCTAGAAAGTGAGTAAATGTGTGCAAGATATGATTTGAACTTTAAAACTTGGATTGCAGGGTCAGGGCACTGCCGGAATCAAATCTCGAAAAGTCATTACTTGAGCCATTCGCACTTCTATTACTGTAGGAAAGAAGAAATTTTGCGACCAACCAATCATAAAATCGATAGGAAAGATCTAGTCCCGCTCCCGTGGTAAATTCATCTCGGTCTTGGTTTATATAGTTTCCGTATGAGAGTCGGAGATAGGGCGAGATTTCAAAATTATGGATGGGGATCTGCAGACCCCACAAAATTGCATTTTCAAACCTATCCATGTCTAGCTGTGCTTTTGAGGTTAAGTGATAGGAGCAAGACACATCGATAAAGGAGGATGCTGATCCAATCTTAAACGATTTGCTTAAGCTAACTGAAGGGGAATTCTGCTGGTAGGTTAAGGTCATGTTGGAGTGGAAATCTGAAGAATGTCCTACGCCCATACGTGCTGACCAGCCATCTGAAAACTGAAAAATTCCGTTGAAGGATAAGCGGAGGGTCGAAGAATCGGCTACTCCCAAGTCCTCGTCTCCGAAATAACTGGAATTATTGACTCCAAGAGCGAGGATGGGAGAGAAGCTCGCCCCACCGAGGTCGTAAGCACCAAGCAAAAAATTGTTATTCATGGAATTCTCCCAAATGCCTGACGCTTTAAAGGGCCTTGTCGTTGATGAAGAAGGGTTATTGGAATAGAGCAAACGACTTTCAAAACCGAAGTGATAGCCAAACCCCTTTTTCTTTGTTTCAACAGGTCTTTGGATGCCCAGGTCGCTTTTGGATATCGGACTTAAATTTGGAGAACGCACTTGTGGGCTGAGCAAAGTATGACGATTGAAATACTCCTGCACGGAGTTGTACCTGGCTTCAGGGTTATTTCTCAGATCGGCACCGAAAGAGTAAAGATTCGAACTGCAAAAGAAAGCAATGGCAGTTATATAAACAAGCCTAAATCGAAACATAGGAAACTAGTTTGCGTCGTTGCTAGTATTTGCACCCGAAAATGCACGAATTCTAACAGCCGGAGTGCCATCGGGGTGAGAGAAATCACTGTTCCATTTCCCACTTGACCCAGAAAAGTCAGAATGCTGCAGAACTTGGGTCGGCGAAATACCCAAATGTTTGACATTAGTTAGGTTTACTCCGCCAATAGTGGGGTTGCTGAAAGAATTAAATTCAATGGTTCCTTTTAAACTTCTGAGCATGACTTCAGAGTACTTAGGGAAGTCCACATCCTTGAGGTTTAATGTAATGGCCTCCATGTAAATTTCACGGGCACGATCATTAAAACGTAATCCTTGTGCCTGAATTAGGTCATTAGCGTAAAGGTAGACATTATCCCGGTCACTGTATTTGCCGACAGAGAAAAGTTTGGTCCCAGGAGTGGTGTACTCAATATCTAGATCACCTAAAGATCCTATAGCTAAGTTGCCTCCTACATCGATATCCACATCAAGCAGTTTGAGGTCTCCCGCGGTTCCAATACCCAGGTTTGAACCTTCATATTTGATCGATGAACCTGCCTGAATATTGAAATTGCCTGCGGCTCCTAAGACCAAGGCGTGATCTTCCGCATGATTGTCGTTTTCGAAAGTTACATCGCCCCAAATAGACAAGTCTTTTGCGGCGGCGATAGTAAAAATTTTTGTTCCATCATTTTCTCCTTTGCGGGGAAGGTATTCGGAGACATCGATTGAGGAGTCATTTTCTATAAAGATATCACTGCCAATAATAGCTTGAACATTTCTGAGACGGATCTGTAGGTCTTCAGCAATATTTGGGTCAATCGATGCACTGCGAGCACCGACTAATCCACCATTTATTGCGATCGAATTGTAAGTGTCGCCTAGGGTAAGGGCTTGATTAAAGAGGGTTTGGAGATAATTGGGGTCGGAAAGTTTTTCAGATCCCAGTAAAGTTAACAAATTATCGGTGGCCGTTTGGTTGGATGGGTTTGATATGGCACCGTGCTTTGCAAGTAGCTTAGCAAATTCAAAAGCATATGGGTTACCAGTAAATTCCTCGATTAAGCCATGGGCGTTGACTATCCTATTATCCGGAATTGAAGCGGAGAGTACAATTTCTTGCAAAAAAGATTGAGCGAGAGAAATGGCATGTTGAAGGGCAACATTAAAATTGTCGTATTTTGTCGGGTGTAGGCCAATTTCCTCTGTAAATACCTCAAGCCCGAGAGCATGAATAAGCTTGAGTTCATCATCCGCTTCCCAAATCGCTAACTTTGCGAGAAGGTATTCCAATGAGCTATCAAGGCCATTTAGCTCTTCCACAGAAAATGTGGTTACTTCTATGGGAAAAACAAGATCCTCATCGAAGTATATTCCAATAGTAACTATGTTTTCTTCAGGGTTGTAATTGTATCGAATGGAATTGCCGAGTAATTCCGGTGGCTCGGTATCTGGGGGTGGCGGTGGGTCGCTGTTGCCAGCGCCTTGGTTGTCATGGTCTGTCGGGTCTGTCGGGTCTGTTGGGTCGGTTGGGTCGGTTGGGTCGGTTGGGTCGGTTGGGTCTGTTAGGTCTGTCGGGTCTGTCGGGTCTGTCGGG
>Ga0181564_10001070_pt1 | contig 24224 bp, 21 predicted proteins | sample 011ome_24_FD_134512 | JGI IMG/M metagenome (GOLD analysis project Ga0181564, IMG submission 134512) | Coastal salt marsh microbial communities from the Groves Creek Marsh, Skidaway Island, Georgia - 011513CT metaG (megahit assembly) | ecosystem: Environmental > Aquatic > Marine > Intertidal... | reverse complement strand
ATTTGCTTCCGTATATGTCTATCCCATGGTAGATGACACCATAGAAATTGAAATCAATCCGGCTGATATCTCCTGGCAATTTGCCCGATCAGGAGGCGCAGGTGGTCAAAATGTCAATAAGGTGGAGACCAAAGCGATACTAACCCACCACCCAACCGGGATTGTCATCCATAACTCTGAAACGAGATCCCAGCTCGACAACAGAGAAAATGCGATGCGCTTGCTCAAATCACAGCTGTATGAAATTGAGCTGCGCAAACGCATGGAAGCACAAAACGAGATTGAGGCATCAAAAATGAAAATTGAATGGGGCTCACAGATTAGAAACTATGTCATGCACCCCTATCAACTGGTTAAGGATGTGAGAACAGGAATAGAAACCGTTGAAGTTACCGATGTAATGAATGGGGCACTGGATCCGTTTTTAAAAGGATTCCTAATGCTTCATGGGCAAAATAAGGAGCCAGACTCAATTTAACATTTATTTAGCAAATTTGACTTAAACCAATTTGGGTATATACCATCTAAAGTACTTGTCTATGAATCGATTTTTACTCTTTTTTTTGACCGTTTTTACCTTGTTAATCACTGGGGCTGTTCATGCACAGTTTGGCTATGGGAACGGATATGGCGGCAACAGAGATGCTTATGGGCGCAGAATTTCTGCCATCCCCAATAATCCAGCTCCGGAGCCAGAACCTGAAAACTTAACCGCAGAACAACTTGTTGAACAACAACTTCCTGCATTTAAGGCAGCCTTGGAGCTCAATGACTTTGAATTGGCTGTATTGCAATCTGTACTGACAAGACACGTACAAAAACGAATTGAAACTCAATTGCTCAAATTAAGTCCTGAAAAAACTATGGAAGCCATGGAGGCCATCCAAAAAAGCCAAGACGATGAATTGGCGCAAGGATTGCCCCCTGAGAAGTACGAAAAGTATTTAGCGCTCCAAGAAGAAGGATTTAGCCGCGTCGAGAAAAAGAACAAACAAAAAAAGAAAAAGAAAACCTAAATGAATAAACTTAGCGCTTTGTGGATGCTGTTATTGATCACAACAATCAGCTGGGCACAAAACCCAAACAGCCAAACAGTCACCCTCAAAGGTCGTATTCTAGAACAAAGCAGTGATTTGCCCTTGGAATACGCCACATTTGTACTTCAAAAAAGCGCTGACCATAGCATGGTAACCGGGGGGATTACCGACGAAAAAGGCCGTTTTCAGGTAGATATTCCCGCTGGGAATTACGATGTTGTTTTTGAATTTATATCGTATTCTAAGGTTCGGTTATCTAACCAAAACATCATCAAAAACACAGATTTGGGAGATGTGCGCATGTCAGCGGATGTATCCCAACTCGATGAGGTTGAATTGATTGCGGAACGAAGTACTGTCGAACTTAGACTGGATAAGAAGATCTATAATGTCGGCAAAGACATGACGGTAAAAGGAGGTTCAGTGACTGATGTACTGGACAACGTGCCCTCTGTGTCTGTTGATGTTGAAGGAGGTATTTCATTGCGTGGAAATGAAAGCGTGCGCATTTTGATCAATGGAAAACCTTCAGCCTTGTCGGGTTTTAGCAATGATGCACTTAGGTTGCTACCTGCCGAAGCCATCGAAAAAGTGGAGGTAATCACAAATCCTTCATCTAGATACGATGCTGAGGGAACCGCCGGGATTATCAATATTATTTTGAGACAAAACAAAACTACCGGGATTAACGGAACGACTAACCTCACATTAGGCGACCCGAAAAATGAAGCGGGAAGCCTGGGGTTAAACCTGAGACAAAACAAATTCAACCTGTTTTCCAACTGGACCTACCGAAACCAAGAAGGACCGGGTAATTCGCTTTATGACCAGATCAACTACAACGACGACGGCAGTATTCGCGGATATCAAAACGAAAAAAGAAATAACGTTCGAGCGGGAACAAATGCTAACGCTAACGTAGGGATTGAATACTTTATCAACCCAACCACGAGCATCACCAATTCTACTGTTTTCGGATACTCCGAAGGAGACAATACGACTAACATCGATTTTGTCAACTCAAATCCACAGGGGCTACCTTTAGTGAACAGAGTGCGAAATACACTTCAATTGGAACAACAAAGACAATTTGAGTATTCATTAAACGTGACCAAAAAATTTGAAAAAGCTGGTCATGAACTCAGGGTTGATTACCAGTATTCTGAATCTGAAGGTTCCGATGATTCCGTGATTGAGGAAACCTTGATCAGTGAGACTGCCGCAGATGTTCCTACAGAAAAAACAGTCAATCAAGAAGACCAAAGAAGGGCATTATATCAGTTCAATTATGTACTACCGCTAGGTTCAGCAGGCCAATCTCAGTTTGAACTGGGGTATCGAGGAGGTTACGTCAACCAAACAACTGCATTTATTGCTGGAAGCTTTGATCCTCTAGGCACGTTTATCAATAACGCTAATTTTTCAAATACGCTTGAATACCGTGAATGGATACAAGCCGCATATACGCAATTGGGCACCAAGTGGGAACGCTTCAATCTGTTAGGTGGACTGCGCATGGAACACACCGATATTGGTATCAACCTACTAGAAACACAAGATTTAACCACCAAAAAATACATCAATTGGTTTCCCTCCTTATTCGTCGGATATTCCCTCAATGAGGAAGATCAAATCACGTTGAGTTACAGCAAAAGATTGAGAAGACCTTGGTCTCGATTTATCAATCCATTCCCTTCCAGGTCGAGCAACACCAACTTGTTCCAAGGTAACCCAGACCTAGATCCTACCTTCACCGATGCCTATGACCTAGGAATGATCAACCAAAGAGAGAAATTCACGTTTAACACCTCTTTATATTACAACCGAAGTACGGGTGTCTTCCAATTTATTACGCAAGAAACAGGAGAACTGATAGCGATTGAAAACCCCAACGACCCCAACACGCCTATTTTAGTACCTGTTCAGCTTAGACAACCCATTAATTTATCCACAGAAGACCGCTATGGATTTGAGTTTAACACAACGTTTACTCCGGTGCGCAATTGGCGTTTTTCATGGGGAATTAATTTATTTCAACGCTCATTGGTCGGAAGCTATACCTACATCAATAGCTTAAATCAAAACATAACGCAAGTGTTTGACAACGACAACTTCAGCTGGCAAAGCAACTTGAGTGCTAAAATAGTTTTGCCTAAAGAAATTAACTTTCAGACCAATGTTCGCTACCAAGGCAGAAGTCAGGATGCCCAATCGATTAACCGCGGAATAGCCTCAGCTAACTTAGCGATGAGCAAAGAGATTCTCGATAAAAAAGGCACTCTAGCATTGAACGTGAGCGATTTATTTAACTCTAGAAAAAGAATCAGTGACACCAGAACGCTCAACGTACAAACCTATAGCGAAAATCAGTGGAGACAAAGACAAGTCAATGTGAACTTCACGTACCGATTTAATCAATCGCTGAAAGATCAACGTGGTCGCCGACAAAATGGAGGCTATGGAGATGGACCAGGCGGAGATATGGATATGGAGTTTGGTGGCTAATCCATCAAGCTCAACGAAAAAAGGCGCCCCTTGGGCGCCTTTTTTATTATATAAGTTGCAATAATTATGACTGATTAGCCTTCTTGGCTGCTTTGATTTCTTTGAGACGTTCTATCAATGAACCACCAATCCAATAAGGAACAACAAAGGTGATTAAGAATATCAACAACCAAAATCCAATAGTTACAATGGTTAAGAATGCGATAAAGCCAAGGTATTGGTCGAACTGGAACATAGTCAATTATTTACTGGTACAAATATAGTTTAGATTATGTGTCACTCACAAATCCAAGGTAAAAAAAATAGAACTTTTTGGCCAATCCCCTACCTTTGTCTTCACCAATTTAATCACTACCATGAAATACAGAATAGAAAAAGACACCATGGGACCCGTTGAGGTACCCAACGATGTTTACTGGGGTGCCCAAACAGAAAGATCCAGAAACAATTTCAAAATCGGTCCCTCGGCTTCCATGCCTCAGGACATTATTTATGGATTTGCCTACCTAAAAAAAGCCGCCGCCTATGCCAACTGTGATTTAGGGGTATTAGAAGCGTCAAAAAGAGATTTAATCGCTCAAGTCTGTGATGAAATTCTTACAGGATCCCTCAACGATCAGTTTCCTTTGGTCATCTGGCAGACAGGATCTGGCACACAAAGCAACATGAATGTCAATGAAGTAATCGCACACAGAGCCCAAGTGCTTGCCGGAAAAAAGATCGGAGAAGATGAGAAAGTGATTCAACCTAACGACGACGTCAACAAATCACAGTCTTCCAACGATACATTTCCCACAGGCATGCATATCGCTGCTTACAAAAAAGTAGTTGAAGTGACCCTTCCGGGTGTTCAACAACTCAGAGATACCTTAGCGGCAAAAGCTGCTGAGTTCAAAGACGTGGTAAAAATCGGAAGAACCCACCTGATGGATGCTACCCCACTAACTCTGGGGCAAGAATTCTCCGGTTATGTAGCTCAACTAGACCATGGTATGAATGCTTTGCTCCATACGTTAAGCCATTTAAGCGAATTAGCTTTGGGCGGCACGGCTGTAGGGACTGGACTGAACACTCCCCGCGGATATGATGTATTGGTCGCGCAGTATATCGCTCAATTTACCGGTCACCCATTTGTTACTGCGCCCAATAAATTTGAAGCTTTAGCAGCTCATGACGCGCTGGTTGAGAGTCATGGTGCATTAAAACAACTGGCTGTATCCCTGAACAAAATCGCCCACGACATTAGAATGATGGCCTCAGGACCAAGATCTGGTATAGGGGAACTGATTATCCCTGCCAATGAACCGGGTAGTTCCATCATGCCTGGAAAAGTAAATCCCACACAAGCAGAAGCACTCACCATGGTATGTGCACAAGTGATCGGTAATGATGTGGCGATCACCTTTGGTGGAGCGCAAGGACATTTTGAACTCAATGTGTTCAAGCCGATGATGGCTGCAAACTTTTTGCAATCCGCTCAATTACTGGGCGAGGCGTGTATCAGTTTTGACGAGCACTGCGCTCAAGGCATCGAACCCAACACGCCAGTGATTCAACAATTGCTCAACAATTCATTGATGTTGGTCACCGCATTAAATCCAAAAATCGGGTATTACAAGGCGGCTGAAATTGCCAATGCAGCGCATCAAAATGGAACGACACTGAAACAAGAAGCCGTTCGTTTGGGATACGTTACCGAACAAGAATATGACCAATGGGTTAACCCAGCGGATATGATTGGAAGTTTAAAAGACTAATCACAGAGCACAAAAAAAGAGCGGCCCAAGCAAATGCTTGGGCCGCTCTTTTTTTATTAACAGGATGGCTTATTTCAATACAACTGTTGAGCTAGATAACAACCGCAGTTGGTTGTCATAAACTTGAACAGAGTATGAACCAGCTGTAAAGGAAGCACCTTTGATGTAATCACATACATCGATGGATTGGTTCTCGTACAAGAAGGTAGTTGACTTGCTGTAAGACAGAGAAGCCCCGCCTACGGTAATGGATTCACCTGCTCCTAGTAGAGCTCCTTGTGGATTTTTCACCTCGATATAAAAAGTTCTATTACCCGATGCAGCAATAGCGTTTTCAGCCACGTTGTAGCACACTTGGAATGCATCAACAGGATTGGCACGCTTACGGGTAACAAAAGAACCGTTAGATTTTTCTTTAACACCAGCAATCTGAACTGAGGTGAGAATCAAAGCAGCGCCTTTTTCTACAGTAGCGTTAAGATCGTTGTTTTTGCTCACAAGTTCCTTGTTTACAGTAGTTTGTACTTCAAGGGCTGCATAAGTTTCATCGCGCTCTTTGGTCAATTGAGCGTTGGCCGCTTCCAATTCAGCAATGCGGTTTTTTAAAGCATCGCTTTGTTTTTGCAAGCTGTAAAAACGAGCTCTGAATTTGCTTAAGGTCGCAATGTCTGCATTAAGACCGCTGATTGAATCTAGAAATTGAGCTACCTCAGCTTTAGCTGCAGTAAGGGCTTGATTCACTTCTTCGTTTTGAGTAACTACTCCGTCGTACTCCGCTTGAAGTTGAGTAAGATCTTGAATAACTAATTCTTTTTCTTGAGTCAAAGCCGCTTCTGTGTTTTGCTTCATGACAAAAAGCGCAATGGCTAATACAGCAGTTACGGCCAATAAAACCGATAAAATAGCTACTGATTTTTTTGAATTGTTTTCTGATTGTGACATAATTAGAAGTTGTTGGTTATGTATAGAAAGGGAACTTTTCCCTTAAAAACAGGGCAAAATTAAGATTTTATAGCCTAAAAACCTATACTTTTATAAGTGAACTGATTAACTATCAAGGATATGACACATTTTAAGTGGATTAACTGTATATTTCAAACACTTACAGCTTTGTTACTGACCACTTTACCCGCTCTAAGCCAAACTTCCTGGTCATTAGGTCTCCTCGAAATAAAACCAGTAGAACACGCCTCGTTTTCACTGCATACACAAAATCTAACTGTATTAGTGGATCCAGTAGGCGAGCCATCTAGGTATCCCAAAAATCCAACCCTGATACTCATTACCGATGTACACGGTGATCACTTTCAATCAAAAACACTGATGGATGTGGTGGGTGATCAGTCACACATTTTGGCCCCCAAAGCAGTGTTTGATTTGATGCCAGAGTCGCTCCAATCCATCACTAAAATCATGGCCAACGGAGAAACCTTAATCACCCATGGCCTGGAAATTACCGCTATACCCATGTACAATCTAAGAACTGAGGCGCTGAACTTCCATACCAAAGGACGGGGAAATGGCTACGTGCTCCAAATGGAGGGGCAACGTTGGTATATTTCAGGGGACACGGAAGATATTCCTGAAATGAGGCAGCTTAAAGATATCGATGTAGCGATCCTGTGTATGAATCTACCGTATACCATGACCGTAGAAGCTGCATCCAGCGCGATCAAGGAATTTAAACCCAAACATGTTTTACCTTATCACTTCCGAGGAAAACCTGTATGGGAAGATCCCAAAAAAATTGCGGGCCTCGTTCAAGACCCGCAAATTGATGTAGTTATTTTGGATTGGTATCCGAATAACTAGACTATCTCGTCAGTTTTTTATATTTGATTCTCGTAGGCATTACCTCTGCACCCAAACGCTTGCGTTTGTTTTCTTCGTAATCAGAGAATGAACCCTCAAAGAAATACACCTCAGAATTGCCCTCAAAAGCCAATATATGGGTGCAAATTCGATCCAAAAACCATCGGTCGTGGGAAATAACCACGGCACAACCGGCAAAGTTCTCTAGACCTTCCTCTAAGGCTCTGAGCGTATTTACGTCTAAATCATTGGTAGGCTCATCCAACAAAAGAACATTTCCTTCTTCTTTCAACGTCATGGCCAGATGCAGTCGGTTGCGCTCTCCACCAGAGAGCGCACTCACTTTCTTGTTCTGGTCTGAACCTGAAAAATTAAAACGGCTCAAGTACGCACGAGAGTTCACTTGCTTCCCCCCCATCATAATCAACTCTTGACCATCGCTGAAGTTTTCCCAAATTGTTTTGTTTGGATCAATATTGCTGTGGTTTTGGTCCACATAGGCAATCTTGGCTGTTTCTCCTACCTCAAAACTTCCTGTATCTGGGGTTTCTTCCCCCATAACCATTCTAAAAATGGTTGTTTTACCAGCTCCATTAGGTCCTATCACCCCAACAATACCTGCCTGCGGCAAGGTGAAATTTAGTGATTCATAAAGCAGTTTATCCCCATAGCTCTTACTGATGCCCTGTGCATTGAGCACTTGGGTACCCAACCTAGGTCCATTGGGGATATAGATCTCTAACTGTTCATCCAGTTGCTTTTGATCTTGATTCAGCAACTTGTCGTAATTCTGCAGTCTGGCTTTCTGTTTGGTTTGACGTCCCTTGGGACCTTGTCTTACCCACTCAAGCTCTCGTTCCAAGGTCTTTTGACGCTTTGAGGCTGTTTTGCTTTCCAAGGCCAGTCTTTTTGACTTTTGATCCAGCCAACTGGAATAATTTCCTTTCCAGGGAATACCCTCCCCCCTGTCGAGTTCTAGTATCCATCCCGCTACATTGTCCAAGAAGTATCGATCGTGGGTCACTGCTATCACCGTCCCTTTATATTGAGATAAATGGTGCTCCAGCCAATGGACTGACTCTGCGTCCAAATGGTTCGTGGGTTCATCGAGCAATAAAATCTCTGGCTCTTGAAGCAATAATCTACACAAGGCCACTCTCCTTTTTTCTCCTCCGGAAAGCACACCTATTTTCTGATCTGGATCTGGTGTGCGTAATGCATCCATAGCAATTTCAAGTTTCGTATCTAAATCCCACGCATTGCTGGCGTCGATTTGATCCTGAAGCGTTGCTTGACGATCCATCAACTTTTGCATTTTATCGGCATCTTCATAGTATTCAGGAAGCCCAAACAAATCGTTGATTTTGTTGTATTCTTCCAGCAGTGCTACGGTTTCAGCAGCCCCTTCCTTGACAACTTCAAGAACTGTTTTTTCGGGATCTAGCAAAGGTTCTTGCGGCAAATACCCCACGCGATAGCCTGGTGAAAAAACAACGTCTCCTTGATAATCTTTATCTACACCTGCGATAATTTTAAGCAAAGTAGATTTTCCAGAACCGTTTAATCCCAATATACCGATCTTGGCACCGTAGAAAAAACTTAAATAAATATTCTTGAGCACAGGGGTCTGTGCACTCTTGTAGGTCTTGGTGACCCCGGACATCGAAAAAATGACCTTCTTGTCGTCTGACATATCGCTATATAATCTTAATTAAACCCTTCCTTTCAGCGCATTGAACACCCAGGCAATGGCAAAAAATCCCAAACCAACTGCGGCAAATCCCCAACCAGCCACATCATCATAACGGAATGCCCCTAAACCTATGAGCAGTAGCCCCATGGCAATCATAATCAACGTGGCATATCCCAAAACTGTGTTCTTGTCCATAACTCAATAATTTAACGGTCAAATATCGCTATTTTTTTTAAGCTCATCGCGAATTTGCGGATTCTGATACAGCCCTTATCAACGCGTTGAGCTCCAAGCTGTTTTGATGGGTCCATTGAGGACTTTCAATGAGTCCTTGTTCGATGCAATCAATCACTTCGTTAATTTCATATGTATATCCTTTGCCGATCAAGTCAAAAAATTCTGTGTGACTTCCACGCTCAGGAGTCTGAATCGTTAATCGATCTGTTTCGTGCCAACGAGGATGAAGAAGTACACTACCCAACGTACCTCCAGCTTGTGCAGTCATAGCCGAGAACGTACTAAAACTTGAAAACAGCTGAGCTGTGGCCTCTGGATAATTAAATTCAATGCGCAGCTGAGCATCCACGCCCGTCGACGCGGCTATTTTTTGCACGGACATAGAAGTGGGATTCCCCAGTAGTTGATAGGCCCAAAATATTGGGTAGAGGCCAATGTCCCAAAGTGAACCGCCCCCAAGTTCCGGGTTGAGCAGTCTAGAAGCAGGATCCCTATCTAAGGCAAAAAATCCAAAATCCGCCTGCACATACCTCAAAGCACCTAAACTTCCAGATCGTGCATAATCCATCGCTTTTTGAACGGCGGGATTAAATCTAGACCAAAGAGCTTCCATAAAAAACAGACCTCGACGTTGCGCCAAAACAGTCACTTCTTTCACCTGCTGAGGGGTTAAGGCCATAGGTTTTTCACACAAAACATGCTTTCCAGCAGCCAAGGCTTTTAACGACCACTCCACATGACTGTTATGGGGTGTGGCGATGTACACCACATCAACCTCTTCTAAGGCCAATAACTCTGGGTATCCAACACACGCTATAGGTCGGTCATCGGATGCTCCGTGTGTTTGGGCAAACTCCATGGCTTTTTCCGGACTGCGAGAACCGACAGCTACCAAACGAGCTTGGGGCACTAAGGCCAAATCTCGAGCAAATGAATGCGCTATTTTTCCCAATCCAATAATACCCCACCTCAGGGGGTTTTGAGCTGTATACATAGGGATGGTTTGGTTCAAAATTAATCATAAATAGTCCTTATCTTAGCCTTATATACCGATATATGGACCTAAGCTTCAACAAAAACGAAGATTTTCACAAAACCTCATTGGCCGAATTGCGTCAAAAATTGGGTCGTATCGCCCAAGGGGGAGGTAAAGAAAAGATCGCCAAGCTGCATGAAAAAGGAAAATGGAGTGCTCGAGAACGCATCGACTACCTGCTAGATCCTAAATCCAGACGCATTGAAATTGGTGCCTTGGCCGGAGAAGATATGTATGAAGAGCACGGTGGATGTCCCAGCGCTGGTGTCGTCGTAGTCATTGGATATATCCAAAAAAGACTCTGCGTAGTCGTGGCCAATGACGCCACGGTCAAAGCCGGAGCTTGGTTTCCCATAACGGCCAAAAAAAATCTACGGGCTCAAGAAATCGCCCTAGAAAATCATCTACCCATCATCTATTTGGTAGATAGTGCTGGTGTTTATTTGCCGATGCAGGATGAAATTTTTCCCGACAAAGAGCACTTTGGACGCATCTTTAGAAACAATGCCAAAATGAGCAGTATGGGTATTACCCAAATTGCGGCCATCATGGGTTCCTGTGTGGCTGGCGGAGCCTACCTGCCGATCATGAGTGATGAAGCGATTATGGTCGACAAAACCGGCAGTGTTTTTTTGGCGGGAAGTTACCTGGTAAAAGCAGCTATAGGCGAATCCATCGACAACGAAACTCTAGGGGGGGCCACCACCCATAATTCCATCAGCGGGGTAGCTGACTATAAGGCAAAAGACGATCAAGATGCTCTGGATCGGATCAAAAAAGTTGTGGGATCATTAGGCCATAAGCCCAAAGCAGGCTTTGATCGCGTGGGGGCAACTGAGCCTGCTTACCCCACAGCGGAATTATTAGGTCATTTGCCTTCATCACCTGCTACACCCTACGACATGATGAATATCATCCAGGGGTTAATCGATCAAGATTCTTGGATTTCTTACAAGGAGGACTACGGGAAAACGATCCTCACCGGGTATGCGCGTATTGAGGGTTGGGCAGTAGGTATTGTCGCCAACCAGCGCTCCATCATTAAAACAGCGCAAGGCGAAATGCAGATGGGTGGAGTCATATACTCCGATTCGGCGGACAAAGCCACTCGATTTATCGCCAATTGCAACCAAAAGCGCATTCCGTTGGTCTTTTTGCAAGACGTGACAGGATTTATGGTGGGGAGTAAAAGCGAACACGGAGGGATTATCAAAGACGGGGCTAAAATGGTCAATGCAGTAGCCAACTCTACGGTACCCAAATTTACTGTGGTCGTTGGAAACAGCTTTGGCGCTGGAAACTACGCGATGTGCGGTAAAGCATTTGACCCTAGACTGATTGTCGCTTGGCCGAGTGCCCAGTTGGCTGTCATGGGTGGAAAAGCAGCATCACAAGTACTTTGGCAGATAGAACAGGAACGATTGATCAAAAAAGGAATAGCCATTGACGAGGTGGTCAAAGATAAAATGATTCAAGAAATTACCGAGCGGTACGAGTCCCAAACAACGCCTATTTACGCAGCCGCTAGACTATGGACCGATGCGGTAATCGACCCCAGGGAGACTAGAACATGGATTTCCATAGGCATTGAAGCGGCCAATCACAACCCAGACGTTGCGTCCTTTAACATGGGGGTACTTCAGGTTTAATCCTTTTTTTCAACGGGTTCTCCACAGTTGCCCTGGGCAATATCTGCCCATAATTGCTGGCTTTTAACTTTGCCTGAGGGTGTTTTTGGAAGTTGAGTCACCCATAAATACTTAGGCACCTCATGGGGGTGCAGTAAGCCTGACTCAGCTAATGCGTTTAGTAAATTAGGTGGTTGTGGTTTTTCTGTAGCCAAACTCAAGGCAACGCCCCACTTCTGATCCTCTACACCTCCTAGATCAAATGGCCCGTCTATGAGGGGACCGATCACCTGGCTGACCGATTCAGGATGAATTTTAATGCCTGCAGAGTTAATCACATGATCTACACGTCCCCTCCAAATAAAAGAACCATCCTCCTTGAATTCAACCACGTCATTGGTTTCTAGTTGATTGATTTCAAGCATGGGGTAATCCACCACCAAACACCCTAGCTTGTTTTGAGCTAATTGAACACCGGACAGCGGTTGATAACTAAGTTCTTTCGCGCCCTCTTTAAGTGCTGCTAAAGCAATGTGGGTCAATGTTTCCGCCATACCAAAAGACACCCAGATCTCCGAGGATAGGCGTTTATTTAGCAAGTCTGCGATGAGGGGGGCGCCTAGCGGCGCCCCCCCTACCAACACCTGTTTAAATCTATCTAAGTGGGACATACACAGCGCTAATTGCAGGGGAACCAAGGCTACAAAATCGAATGACCCTGGAGTTTCTGTCCATGGAGCTGCACCTGGGTCAACTTCAGTAACCGACCAGCCTAAGGTCAACGCCCTAACCCACATCATTTTGCCAGCTACATAATCACAAGAAAGAGCGATGAACGCCCGAGTACCCGAGCCTAAACCCAAAAAACGACTCGTCGCCAGAGCCGATTGATAGGCTTGATTCTTGGTAAAAAGAAGTGTCTTAGGAGTTCCCGTAGTTCCGGAAGTATTCACCTCCAAAGACATGTCTGACTTGAGCCAAGAGCTGACCCAATGGGCGCGAGCACGTACCCAAGGACGTGTGTCTTGCTTGTCAACTTCCATACGGGCCAAAAGAGTTGGAGCGTCCATGGATTTACCCTCCCAGGTAAAATCGGGATGCACCAAATCAATATCTTGGATCCTAGGTTTCATTTGATTCATCACTTATTCCACTGGGCGAGCGACAGGAGCGATACACTTCTGCCAAATATTGGTCCAGCGATATTTAAATTTAAACACCCAAAATACCACGGGAAAGAAAATAACCACAGGCAACCAGACTTCGGCACCTAAACTAGGCTCTGAAACATCGACAAATAAAGCATCTGTTTGAAATGCTGTCCACGTAGAAGTCACTAGAATAGCGGTAAATATATTGTTGGCCGCATGAAAACCCATAGCTAGCTCAAGACCCTCATCGATTAAGGTGATTATTCCCAAAAAAAATCCTGTGGCGATGTAGTACACCAAACTTAACAGCCCCAGTTTTTGGACCTCTGGATTTCCAATATGCATCAACCCAAACAGCACAGAAGTGAGTACCAAAGGCATCCATGCTTTTCGAAACAACCTTCCCAATCCCTGCATCATATAGCCCCGAAATAACACTTCCTCAAATGAGGTCTGCAGAGGGATCATGACTAGTGAAATAACCAATAGCCACCAAAAAGACTCGCCTTTCCAAGTAAAAACAAAATTTTCGCTGTGTGACCAATAACTAACCAGGAATCCTAGGAGCACCATCGACCCCCAAACCAAAAAACCAAACAATACCCGATTCCAATCGATGCGCTTTCTGGAGCTGATCAGCGAGGTAAACGATTGTCGATGAATCCACCTAACCCAAAAAAGCAATACAGCCAAACCCAAGGCAAATTGAGCCAATGATTCAAACAAAAATTTATTGGCCCCCTTGCGGGCAATTTCTTGGGCCATCAAGGCGGCTACGTCTATCTGGCTGTACTGAATCAAGGCATAACTCAAGGCCATCACCAATATAAAAAATCCGGGAATAGGAAGGTACTTCCATAGCGAACCTTTACTTTGATATCCTAGCTGTAAATAACTGTTTTTGATCATGTTAATTCCTGTATTTTAGACCATTTATTTTGTGTTCTGTACCAAAGCTTTCCCCGATCAACGGTTAACGGCCCTTCAATATTGTTGGTGAATAACGATCCTGTACCCAAACCTTGCAGCAATTTACTGTGCTTGTTGTAGGTCCATTGAGCAATGGCGTTCAGGCCTATGTTGCTTTCTAAGGCAGAGGTTACCCACCACTGAATGCCCCGTTTTTCAGCCATGTCAATCCAATCTTCGCAAGCCCTAAAGCCTCCGATGAGACTGGGCTTTAGGATGAGGTAATGCGGGGCTAGTTCATCGAGTAATTTCTCGCGATCTTCAGGTAGATAAACACCGATTAATGACTCATCCAAAGCGATAGAAATAGGGCTATATGCGCACAAATCTTTCAATGTATCTCTGTATTTTGGGGCCACTGGCTGTTCGATCGAATGAATTCCATAGGGCGCCAGGCGCTCTAGGTATTTTAATGCTCGATCAGGAGGAAATCCACCGTTGGCATCCAAGCGAATACCTACCTGCTTTTCAGAATACGCGGAACGTACTTCCCGAATCAAGCTTAATTCTGATTCAAAATCCAAAGCACCCACCTTAAACTTAACCGCTTGATATCCTTGGTGGATTTTGTCGGCTACTTCCTCCCGCATTTGGGAGATGGGTCCCATCCATACAAGTCCGTTGATCTCAATAGCGGACTCCCCTTGGGTAAAACTACTGGGATACAAACACATCGGATCGTCTGATTGCAGACTATGCCAAGCTTGTTCCCACCCAAATCGAATACTGGGATATTGGACTAGTTGATCATATACGGCTTCAAACCCCATACTTACATGAGTTTCTACCCACTTGAGTTGTTGGGCATACTCAGATTGGGAATCAGGACTTAAATCTTGAATGACGGAACATTCGCCTATACCCCACTTATCCGCCTGAGTTAACACGATCATCCAGGAATCTTTGGTGGTGAGTACCCCCCTAGATGTGCCGCTAGGTTTTTTGAACTCTAGTGGGTAATGAATTATTCGGGCTTTGAGTGGATCACTTGGTGGCATCGAGCAAAAATTGTTTGAATGATTTCGAAATGGGAATTTTTGTGTCTCTGATAACCAGGTCTATATGATTGACTGCATCTACATGGTGAATATTTACCCCATAAGATTTATGGGTGCGAAAAAAAATGGAGCTGGGCATCTTGGCCAAAAAATTGGTCAATGAAGACCTTAAGAGATAAGTCTGTGTTCGAGTATAAATTTCTACGTACACATTATCGGATTTCACATAAAAAATATCCGAATAATTGAGTTTGATCAGTTGATCATCCACGGGTAAAAACATACAATCATTAAAAAATGAGTGCTTTGACTTTAGTTCTTCTGCTAAAACTAATTCGTCGGAAACCACAGAATCACTATCTGGAATTTTAAGCGCGCCATACTCAAAGGCGGTGCAAAGTGTTCCTTGAAGGGCCGGCAACCCGATGTTGGCGTCTACAAATCCCTGCGGGGAAGATTGAATCAGTTTTGGAAGGGCAGCTAAACTTGTTGATGGATTTAACACCCAAACCAAGGGCAGTTCATGGGTAAATCGAATGAGTTCTGCCTTTGAAGTCGCCTCAAATGAATCTTGTTGAAGCAGTACTATATCCACCGGCTCAAACATCAACGCCTCATTGATTTCACTCATCTGGTCCGAAATAAATACTGGTCTATGTCCTAATTCTAGGCACTTGTCGAGCAAAATCTGTACGGTTGATTGGCGATCTGCCACCAATAAGATGTGAAAAACGGGTGCCTCCATTATATGAATATACTCAAAATTGCACAGCAACAGTCCACAAAAACCACCCTAAAGACCAGAAAAAAGTGGAAAGGGCAACTGTTTTTAATTCGCCGTCCCAGTTATTGGGTGTGCGGACCAGCCAGGAAATTCTGAGGTGCTTCAGGAGGAAAAACACCGGGACATACAGAAAAATCAAGGCCCACTCATTGAGTTGAACCGCGATCCAATACGTGGTAGCCAACAAAATAGAACTGATTAAACACGCATGGTACCAAAGCATGTACCGCGGACCCAAACGAACGGCCAAGGTGTGCTTTCCACTCAATGCGTCATTGGGTGCATCGCGCATATTGTTGAGATTTAACACAGCAACTGAACCCATTCCGACAACAATAACTAGAGGCCAGGTGTCCAAAGGATCCCATGTCTTGGTGTATAAAAATGCACTGCCCCAAACCGCTAATCCGCCAAAAAACAAAAAAACAAATACATCGCCTAATCCCAGATAACCATAAGCGTGTTTACCCACTGTATACCCGATAGCCGCGGCAATAGCCGCTAAAGTAAGTGCCATAAAAATCAACCAATACGTCACCTCCCATCCGAAGGCGAGATAAAGTGTACACCCCGCGCTGGCGACACTTAACACGGTAAATAAATACAAGACACGTTTGAGGGTTGTTTTTGCTGCGTTGGAATGTTGCAGCAATCGCTCTGGTCCTACTCGTCCTTTTTGATCTGTTCCCTTGACACCGTCACCGTAATCATTAGCAAAATTCGAGAGCACTTGAAAAAAAACAGTCGTTAACAAGGCGCTCACAAAAATGGATCCGCGAAATGAGCCTTGGATGACCGCCCAGCCAGATCCAGCTAATATTCCTGAAATAGATAGTGGCAGAGTCCGCAACCGCGCAGCCCTGATCCAATACAACAAACCCTTAGAATTATATGAGTTGGGTTCCATCAGGAGAAAGGGTTACTTTTTTGTCTTTATACAATGTGCCTAAGGCTTTTTTGAACGTTTTCTTACTCATCTGAAAAACAGTTTGCAGCTCCTCAGGAGTGGAAAAATCCCCATAAGGCATGGTTCCTCCGTGTTCAGACAAGTGCTTCAAAATAAGTTCAGCAGCAGGAGCCAAAGCTTCAACACCAATAGGTTTAAGTTGTAAATCGATTTTCCCATCCGGTCTGAGGTGTTTGATGTATGCCGTAGTCTCTTGACCCACATGCAGTGGCGTAAACACCTCATTTTCATACAACAAGCCTTTGTGCTTGTGATCGATAATGGCGTCCCATCCCAAATCTGACTTTCTGGAAATCAACACATTGACGCAGGTGCCGACGGAGTACGAAATACCTTCGTTGGACAAAAATTTATCAATTTTGTTGGATCCAACTAAACGGAATGACTTTTCATCTAGATAGCAATAAACTACATAAGACTGTCCCGCAGTCATTTTTTGGCGTTGTTCTTTGAAGGGTACAAACAAATGCTTTTCCAGACCCCAGTCCATAAATGCGCCTATTTGATTGACCTCTACCGCTCTGAGCAATTGAAACTGATTTCGCATCACAAAGGGTGTAAGCGTGGTGGCTACTGGTCTTTCTTCGTGATCTAAATAACAAAATACAGAAATAGAATCACCAAGATCATAGTGCAAAGGCACGTATTTGTTGGGCAACAGGATATCCGTGCCTTCTTCATCTCCTAAAAACAACCCTACACTAGTTTCTCTGAGGATCGTTAAGGTATTTAATGTGCCGAGTACAATCATGATTCAATGAATTTAGCAAGGGTAGTAAAATAATCTTTAAGGATTTGGTCGTTGGTCTCGGGATCGGTAAACACCTCGAGCAATTGAGGTCTTTCGTTGGGTGCTAACCAGGCAGGACAAGCTGAGAGGAACTCAGAGGCATCAGAGGCCGACCGATACCCTATTTGGTAGGCCGCAGCTAAAGCAGCGGCATTTCGCTGGTGTTTAGTTTCAACGTGTTCGGTAAAACCGGGCATATCAATCGCTTGAGGAAGGATTCTAAAAATGCCCCCGCCTCCGTTATTGACCAATAAAATCCTAAAATCTGGCCGCAAAATATCGTTCCACCAAGCATTGCTGTCGTAGAAAAAACTTAAATCACCCGTGACTAAAATGGTGGGGGCTTCGCTGGCCAGTGAGCCTCCAACGGCAGTTGAGCTACTACCCTCGATACCACTGGTACCCCGATTGCTGTACGCTCTCAAATAATTTGGTTTATCAATTAATTGAGCATATCGAATCACTGAGCTATTGGCCCAGTGAATTGTATAGGGTTTATCTAGGGAGTGAATAAACTGATGGTACACCCAAAAGTCTGAGAAGGCCATTGTAGATCGATATGCGCTAGCTGCCTGAGCGATAGCTCGATAGCGTTGTCTCCAAAGCTGCGCATAGTCTCCCGTTCCAAAAGGCACATCCGCTAATCGCTCAATCAACATTTTTGGACTGATCGACAATGTATGTACTCCGCAAAAATAGGTGTCAAAGGCAGGGGTACTACCCACATGCCAATGCTGCTTGGGCGAGTGGATGCGCAAAAACTGCTTTATTTTTTTCGATACGACTGGTCCCCCCCAGGTGATTAATAGATCTGGTTGAAGTTCGGCCATCCAGGCAGATGACTGAGTGCTCAATTCCATGGGGCCGATTAATTGGTCAATCGCATCAATGGCGTACTGATGGTGAAGGTTTGAGGTGTTTTCAGTAACTACCAAAACTCCAGGATGTTCCGCCAACCAAGCCATAGCTGATTGATGCTCTTGACTGGATAAATCCATGCCTACCAAAACCATGGTGCGGCTCGAATTTTGCCAATCTTGTAAGAATAACTCCCAACTTTCAGGAGCAACCTTTGGGCTGTGGGGTGGATCAGCCTTAACCAGCACTGTTTCCGTAGTCAGCTGAGTGGCATACAGAGGTTCTTCAAAAGGAAGATTCAGGTGTACCGGGCCATGATCCTGCACTAGTGAGGCAAACGCCTGATCAAACAGTTTTTTTTGGGCCAATACCGTTTCTTGCGGATCTTCAGGTAGTGGGTGCTGAGCGCGCTCGCGATACCAATTTGGCAAAGCGTCATCATCCATAGGAAGTGTCACTGAAAAACGGATGTGAGGCTTGAAAAAATCGTGTTGCACAATGGTTTGACCATCTGCTCTTTCCCACATATATGGCGGGCGGTCAGCAGAGAGCACCAAGAGGGGGATATGGCTGTAGTGAGCCTCGAGTACTGCAGGATAATAATTTGCTAGTGCAGAACCAGACGTGCATACCAAAGCTACTGGTTGCAGGCTTAATTGAGCCATACCCAAGGCGATAAAGCCAGCACTGCGTTCATCAACTACCTGAACGCAGCTAAAAAACGGGTCTTGACTAAACCCCAGCAACAAAGGTGCATTGCGGGATCCAGGAGATAGCACAATGCGGTGGATACCATAAGCCTTACAATAGGCAACCACCCATCTGGCCAATGCAATTTTGGGGTACAGCATACCGCAAAAGTAGGCATCAAACACTGGTTTTCCCAAGTTTTCCCCTTTATTTTTATCCGATCAGCTGGGCCAATACCCTCGCCTTGGCTTGGGTCTCCTCCCACTCAAGTGCGGGATTTGAACCAGCGACTATTCCGCCACCCACATAAAGCTTAACACGGTCATTTTTCCATGACAAGCACCTGAGGGTCACATACAAATCAGCCTGATTACCCGCTTCGATCCAGCCCAAATAACCCGCATAAAACGCTCTATCTTCTGTTTCCAGTAACTGGATCATTTTCAGCGCCGCTTCCCTTGGCAAACCTCCGATAGCTGGACTAGGATGCAACACGCTGATTAACTTATCTAGGTCGATACCCTCTCGTTCCGCACTAATGGTTTGAGCCAGGTGAAACAAGGGGCCCGCTTGAACGGTCTGCCGTGGATTAATCACTGGAGACAACCCCAAACGGCGCAAAGAATTGTCTATATCATGTGTGACCCAGTGTTGTTCCTGAATTTCTTTCTCCCCCCACACTACTTTATCTAAAGAAGTTGCCGTGGAAGTTGCCGCTAGAGCAACGGTTTCCATATGTTGGTTCGAAGTGCGCAACAAACGCTCAGGAGTAGCACACAACCAGACACCTACCTGGGGGTGTGACCAAATGACCACCATGGCAGCTGGATAGGTATGCAGCATGCGCCGAAACAGCACCCAAGGGTCATAAGCACCTTCACATTCAATAGACCTAGCCAAAACCACTTTGGTCAAGGCCTGAGATTCAATTGCTTGTAATGCTTGCTCCACACGAGCTATATGATCTTCTCGTGCTGATTCGCTCAATTCTATCTGTTGGATTGGCTTAGTGGCATCCCCCAACATGGAACGCGTTTCCTTCCATTGAGCGTCAGGTCGAAATAGCAGTGGTTGGTGGGAAGCGATGTCAAATGGAGCTACCAAAAAACCTGTAGAACGATCATCCGCATAGATCAACTCTCGGGTAGACTGAAGCACCAATTTCACCTCGTTTTGGTGAGGCAAAGAAAAACAAACCCAAGGCAGATCTTTAGATCTGTGATCCTCCAACGCGATGTCAAGCGGTGTCTTACTGACTTCCATTATCTTTTGGGGAGACTGAGCGTGGTCAATTTACAGGAAGAAATCAGTGCTCCTGACTCATCTGTTAAGTCAATTTTCCAAAGCTGCATCGTTCGTCCTGAATGTACCAATTGAGCCACCGCATAGACATAACCTTCCCGCATACTCTTCACGTGGTTGGCAGAAATCTCCACACCGCGAACTACTGCATTTTGAGTGTCTAAAAAAATATGAACGGCTGCAGAACCAATACTTTCGGCTAAAGCCACCATGGCACCACCGTGTAATACTCCATCAGGTTGATGCACCTTTGGGCTGACTGGCATACGGCCTGTCAGTGTTTTTGCGGTCAAATCTACATCTGTGTATTCAATGGAAAGTGTTTCCATCAACGTACCCGGACACCTCTTGTTGCACTGGGCTAAAATTTGTTCTTTAGTCATTATTTGTGGAGTCTAATGGTTCGAAATTACGCTTTTCAAGGCCTATTACAAACAAAAAAAGGACGGCGTGGCCGTCCTTTAATGTGTTGTTTGCTGATTATTTTACTTCCTCAAAATCTACATCCTCCACTTGGTCAGCAGCACTTTGTTGTTCTGACTGTCCTTGTGAACCCGCATCAGCACCATTTTGAGCCTCTGCCTGTGCCTTGTACATTTCTTCTGAAGCGTTTTTCCAAGCTTCGTTTAACGCGTCTAAAGCAGGAGTGATTTGGGCCAAATCTTTAGTCTCAAAAGCGGTTTTTAGTGCGGCCAAAGTAGTTTCAACAGGCGCTTTTTTGTCCGCAGAAATCTTATCGCCGAACTCTTTGAGTTGTTTTTCCGTTTGGAAAATCATGCTGTCCGCTTCGTTGAGCTTCTCGGCCGTTTCTTTGGCTTTTTTGTCCGCCTCCGCATTGGCCTCAGCCTCAGCCTTCATGCGTTTAATTTCTTCCTCAGTCAATCCAGATGAAGCCTCAATTCGGATGTCTTGGGTTTTATTAGTCGCTTTATCAGTCGCAGAAACTTTGATGATACCGTTGGCATCAATGTCAAAAGTAACTTCGATTTGAGGCACCCCTCTTTGTGCAGGCGGAATACCGTCCAAGTGGAATCTTCCGATGGTTTTATTGTCTTGGGCCATAGGACGCTCGCCTTGTAGCACGTGAATCTCTACAGAAGGTTGATTGTCCGCAGCTGTAGAGAACACTTGTGACTTCTTGGTTGGAATCGTGGTGTTAGACTCGATCAATTTAGTCATCACCCCGCCCATGGTTTCAATACCCAAGGAGAGCGGTGTTACATCCAACAACAATACATCCTTGACATCTCCGGTAAGCACACCACCTTGAATGGCGGCACCAACGGCTACCACCTCATCAGGGTTCACTCCTTTAGATGGTTTTTTTCCAAAGAATTTTTCTACGGCTTCTTGAACTGCTGGTATACGTGTTGACCCACCGACCAAAATAATTTCATCGATATCGCTTTTTGACAAACCTGCCGCCTTTAGAGCTGATTCACAAGGTTTGATGGTGCGTTCTACCAACTCCGAAATCAATTGTTCAAATTTAGCACGGGTCAATGTGCGCACTAAGTGCTTAGGCCCTGATGCCGTCGCTGTGATGTAGGGCAAATTAATCTCTGTCTGAGAAGAAGAAGAAAGTTCAATCTTGGCTTTCTCCGCTGCTTCACGTAAACGTTGAAGGGCCATAGCGTCTTTGCGCAAATCCATAGATTCCTCTGCCTGAAACTCGTCAGCCAACCAGTCGATAATGGTTTGATCCACGTCATCACCTCCTAAGTGTGTATCTCCGTCGGTAGAAAGCACTTCGAAAACTCCATCACCTAGTTCAAGGATAGACACGTCATGGGTACCCCCTCCAAAGTCAAACACAACAATCTTTTGGTCTGTATTTTTCTTGTCTAATCCGTAGGCCAATGAAGCCGCTGTAGGCTCGTTAATGATGCGCTCTACTTTTAGTCCTGCGATTTCTCCTGCCTCTTTAGTGGCCTGTCTTTGGGCGTCGTTGAAGTAAGCTGGTACCGTGATCACGGCTCGGGTAACTTCTTGACCTAAGTAATCCTCTGCAGTCTTCTTCATTTTTTGAAGAATCATGGCAGACAATTCTTGTGGCGTGTACAAACGACCGTCAATGTCTACTCTTGGCGTGTCATTGTCCCCCTGAACCACGGTGTAGGGAACGCGATCCACCTCTTTTTTGGACTCCGAAAATTTGTTGCCCATAAATCGTTTAATCGAGTAGATGGTTTTATGAGGGTTGGTCACTGCCTGTCTTTTGGCAGCATCCCCTACCTTAATTTCTCCGCCTTCAACAAAAGCGATTACCGAGGGTGTGGTTCTTTTTCCTTCTGCATTAGGAATAACTACGGGTTCATTGCCCTCCATTACGGAAACACATGAATTGGTTGTTCCTAAGTCAATACCTATAATTTTGCTCATAACAGTTGTATTAAGTGTGATTGCTCTCTTAAAAGCAAGGTTTGTGCCATGATTAAAAACATGACAAGCTGACATATTTGTGTCATTTCTACACCCCGAGAACCAGCGCTAGTATGGATGGTAAAGCCAAAACAATGATGTATCTTCGTTAGACAATATTTAGGTACTATGGAGTACATCCGCGTTTTCGATATGCTTAAAATCGGTGTAGGCCCTTCAAGCTCACACACCTTAGGTCCTTGGCGCAGTGCACAACAATTTACCCAACACCTTCTGGAACAGGATTTCCGCCAACGAGTGACTAAAATTCAGGTGCACCTGTTTGGATCACTCTCGCTCACTGGAAAAGGCCACGCTACAGACAAAGCCATACTATTAGGTTTGGGCGGTTGGGATCCAGTCACCATAAAGCCAGACGAAATAGAGGCAGCGCTCTATCAGATGCATCACCACCAACATATCATGTTATGGGGCGTGAAATCAATTCCATTTGATCCAACAACCGACTTGTTTTTTGAGCGAACATTTTTAGACTTCCATCCGAATGGACTTACATTTAAAGCCTATGCAGACGGACAAATACTCACGGAGCAAACCTATTTTTCGATAGGAGGAGGATTTATCACCCAAGAAAAGCCTGCCCAAATACCCGACAACACTGCACCAAAAAAAGTACCCTTTCCCTACAAGAACGGTGAAGAATTACTGGCCCACTGCCTACAACAAGGAGCCTCAATTGCTCAAATAGCTATGGCCAATGAATCTGTGTTCAACACGCCACAGGAAATTGAAGAGGAAATTGCGGCGATTTGGCACGTAATGAGGGATGCCGCTTATGAAGGCTGTCACAGCGAAGGTATCTTGCCTGGAGGATTGGCCGTGAAGCGCAGAGCTTATACCCTACACCAATCACTCATTAAAAACACCCCGTACACCGGCCCGGAAGATTGGATCGCCGCCATTAGATCTACGGAAGTTAAATTTAAAGAAATACTTAAATGGGTGAGCTGTATTGCCTTAAGCATCAATGAAGTAAATGCTTCCATGGGTAAGGTAGTTACCGCTCCTACCAACGGAAGTGCTGGCGTTATCCCCGCCGTGTTATTTTACTATTTGGTGATTGACAACCACGAGGCTGATCTAGAGGAAATAATAGAATTTCTGCTTGTATCCGCGACCATCGGCAGTATTTTTAAACAAGGAGCAACCATATCTGCTGCGCTTGGAGGTTGTCAGGCAGAGATTGGTGTTTCTGCCGCAATGGCAGCAGCTGGACTTACCGCTGTCTCTGGAGGAACAACAGAACAAGTACTCATGGCTGCAGAAATTGCCATGGAACACCACCTCGGACTAACGTGTGATCCCATTCAAGGTCTGGTACAAATCCCGTGTATTGAACGAAACTCCATGGGGGCCATCAAAGCGATTAATGCTGCTACACTAGCCTTGGATGCCGACCCTAAGGATGCCAAAATTTCCTTGGATGCTGTTGTCAAAACGATGTGGGAAACAGCTTTAGACATGAATGCCAACTACAAAGAAACCTCAACAGCTGGCCTGGCACTTAGTGTAGGGCTTAGCGACTGTTAATCTATTCGTTCAAATATCCCTACCTTTAACACCTAAAT
>Ga0181564_10001060_pt1 | contig 24314 bp, 40 predicted proteins | sample 011ome_24_FD_134512 | JGI IMG/M metagenome (GOLD analysis project Ga0181564, IMG submission 134512) | Coastal salt marsh microbial communities from the Groves Creek Marsh, Skidaway Island, Georgia - 011513CT metaG (megahit assembly) | ecosystem: Environmental > Aquatic > Marine > Intertidal... | reverse complement strand
GCCTACAGGCTCAAACGCTTTGTCGATTGAGAACTTGTATTCGCACAGCTTATCTCCGGGGAGCTTGCCGATCTTGTTAGCGATTGTCTGCCACTGCGACATCGTATCCGGTAGAGCTTCGCCGTACGTTATGGCGTTCTCAAAGGCGGTGTGAACATCAGTACCCCACTTGGTGTGGACTGTCGGCGGCTCCACGATGTCGCGCAGAACTTTGGTTCGGTAAAACTTGCGCGGGCAGGACTCAAACGTGTCTAGTTGTGAGTAAGTCCAAGGTGGGTTAGCCATGTGGTCTCCAATGGGGGTACGCCCCTAAACCGCTATTTGCGATTTAAGGGTGGGTACGTATTAACGTCAATTGTAACGGCTTCAATCCAGCCGTCAAGGATTATTTTTTCTTGGGTACTGGTTTTTTTGTTTGCGGCTTGTCGTGGGCTACCATCTTCTTGGCGTCCTTAACAGACACGCCCACTTTCTCTGCAAAAGCGGGATTGTGTGCCGCAGCCCGTATAGTGCGGGCTTGTTTCGCTGACTTAAATGGCACCGCTTACTTCTTTTTCGCGAGGCACTTACCAGCGGCTTTGCATTTAGCTGGGGTAGGGCACCCTTTGCAAGGTTTGAACGGCGCGGCTTTCTTGGCTGGCGCTTTCGCCATCATAACTTTCTTTCCGAACATAGCTTTAGCTCCTTTGTGAAGGTTGCATTAACCGGTCTAGCTTTTCGTCAAGACGATCTAGTCGGTCTAGAACGCGGTTAATGTCCGCGTGTACTTCCACTTTCGTGACGTACTCTTTAGCCATCTCCTCACGCGTGCGGTTGAGAAGAATAGTAACTCGTTTTAACTCACCTGCTTTTTCGTGCAGTATCCAGCCAATCAAGCCCAGAAACACAGACAGAATTAAGTTCCAAAGCATAATGTCCATGGTCACCACTTCACCTTATCTGCCCAGTAGGCTGCTGACATTTTGCCTTTAGCGATATTGGCACTGTGGCGTGCTTTAAAACTCTTGCGCTTCGCCTTCATTGCTTCGGATTCGCCACTCTTGGGAGCGCCTGCTGTGCTAGCACCCTGTTCACCAAAGCGAATAGTCTTTACTTGGTCACCGGATTTAGCCACAACGATGTGCGACTTCTTAGGGTGACTTGGCGTAGCTTTAGGCTTATTGAAGCCGGATACGCCTGCTCTGGCGAGGCGCGGGTCTTTGGTGGGCATAATTCCTCCTGAGCAAAGGTAGTACTATTTTAGCGGCTTTAGTAACGCATCTGCAACCCATTTATTAGATAATAGCGCCATGAAATACGCTATACGCATGGTAGATAGCTCAGACCCCCAGATAAACTTTGTCTTAGCGGGTCTCCAGTACGCCTGCCTGCCGGGGGATAGGGCGTTTCCTATGGACAAGGGTTGGTGGCACATAGCCTATACAGAGGGCGGGGTACCGGTTGCCTTCTCTGGCATGGTGCCATCTAGACGGTGGACAGACTGTGTGTATTTGTGTCGAGCGGGTGTCCTACTAGAACACCAAGGTAATGGCTTGCAAAAAAGACTCATTCGCGCTAGAGTCGCCAAAGCACGCGCGCTAGGCTATAAGTGGGTGGTCACTGACACATACGACAATCCAGCTTCGGCGAACAGCCTCATAGCGAATAACTTTAAATTATTTAAGCCAAGCGACCCATGGGCAGGTAGTGGGTCATTGTTCTGGTTAAGAAAACTCTAGAATGCCTCTAAAAGACCCGGAAAAACGCAAAGCTAAACAAAAAGAGTACTCCGCTAAGTACTACGCCCAAAACAAAGAGAAGACAATAAACCGTGTCAGAGCGGTAAACCGTCGAAACAAAGTCAAATGGAATGAGTTCAAAGCCTCTTTATCGTGCGCCGTATGCGGGTTTAGCCACCCTGCAGTAATAGATTTTCACCACGTAGACCCCAAAACGAAAACCGACCACGTCCACAGCTTGGTCCGGCACGGTAGGTATGCTGCGGCGCGTGAAGAAATTAAAAAGTGCGTGACGTTGTGTGCGAACTGTCACCGCATCCATCACTACAACGAGTGGGCCGAGACCAGAATCAAACGCCGAAAAGCAAAGAAGAAAAAGGGGTCTAGTAACGGCCCGTAAGCCTACTTAGCCGCGCCGTAGCAAGGAGCGATGTCTCCTTCTGACCACGTAATTAACTCAGGCCACCAAGACACTCCGGCTCGCATAATAGCTTGCAACTCATCCAGTGCTGACTGCGCATCTGCCTCTGGGACTATGTACACCAGCTCGTCGTGCACCATCATGGCGGGTGACAGCTTAGTTTGCTTGTAAAACTTCAACGCGTTGTCGGCTATAACGTCGCGGGCTAGGGCTTGAACCATGTTCTCGTCGCCTTTCCCTGCGTAAATTCGAGCGGTTGTTCGACCGTTTCCGTACCACCATTCCATCATGCCGTTCTCGTCGCGCTTTTGGCGCAGGTTGGGGTAGCAAATCTTTCTTCCTGACGGCAGCCTTACAGCTTCTTTTTCAGTAACGCACAGCCCCCACGGGTCAATGGCTTTTTCTGTACCGTCTTTTATGTTTACAAGGCTAGCGTGGAACGCTTTCCAGCCAGCCACAATGTCTTTGTATGTACGTCTCCAGTCGTCGACGATAGCTTTAGACTCCTGCTCATCCAGATTCAGACCGCCCATTAGTTTGGCGACCTTGCGGAACGTGACGTGACCAGACCCAAAGCCCAACCCTAACTGGGCAACTTTGGCTAGCTGTCGTTGGTCTTTTGTTACTTCTTCAGGCGTAATGTTATATCGGGCGGCGGCAAATGCTTTATACAAGTCTGCCTCTGCGTCCTCGGAATACAAATCCATCGAGGACTGAACTTTCCACAAGTAGTGGTTTACCCTAAGTTCAATACCCGATAAGTCTGCTACGACAACCATGTGCCCCTTGGGTGCGCGCAGAGCGTTACGGAGTGCATCGGACGGCTTCGGGCTTTTTGGGTTAATACGTGGCAGGTTCTGCATGTTGTATTGCTCACCTGACCAGCGGCCTGTTGTGTCCGCGCCGCAGTATCTAAGGGGGACTGGGACTTTGCCTTTGCAGGCTGAGGACGCTCGCAAAAATGCTTCTAGCCGGGTCTCTAAAATGGTTGACTTGACATCGAGTCGCGCTTGAGCGGCTGCTGCAACGAGTGGGTCTTCGTGCTCGACTAAGTCGATAAAACCCTGATCCGTTTTCGCCAGTGCGGGGGCGACTTGACCAGTTTGTTTTGAAATCTTAGTCGGGACTTCGACGTTCAGTTGCTTGAGTAAGGCCCCGAATCTAGACGCACTAGCTAAGGCAGAGCGGACTCGTTCCTCCACGGGTACGCCTTCTTCTTCGGCGCTAGCGATGTACTCATCGTAATCTAGCAGCTTTGCTAAATTAAGCAGTGACTGCTTCTTTTCTTCGCGTACAGCAACCAGCGCTTCTTTAACCATGGTGGTGTCTAGCTCAAACCCCGGCTCCACCAGCATGCGGGTCGTCATGTCAATCAGCACCAGCTCTTTCTTCGGAACCTCGGGTAGCAGGGCGTAGAACAACTCAGCGCACAAGTCCGTATCTACTTTGTTGTATTCCTTCATGGCTGCTAGCTCAGAAAAACTAAAGTCAGCTAGCTTTTTACCCTTGGTGTTTGTAGCTTCTAGGTCTAGCTTTTTTCCAACACCAAACTCGGCTGATAGTTTCTTTAGCGACACGCCGGTTAACTGTCTACCGCCGACATTAGTTGCGGTCTTGGAATACCCTTGCCGCGCCATAGCTGCTGTACAACCATACATCTTAGGGTTAACCCCTAATCGCCATGCAAGAATCATGGAGTCAAAACCAGACATGTTGTGTCCGATAGCCATAGCGTCCGACCAGTCCACTGTCTTTAGCAAGGCTCTAATGTCGTCTTCGCCAAACACGACTTCTGTTTCGCCCGTGCGCCCCACTTTCATTGCGAGAGACTGAATCTCTGTCTCTGGGTGCATTACGTACTCAGTTGGCGGCATGCACGTTAAGGAATGGCGAACGTCCCAAAAAGTTTCAAAGTCTAAAAATACCGGTGTCATGTTGTTACTCTCTGTGTAGTTGTTGGTGCGGGGGAAAAGTAGATTCAGCGCCCCCGCTTCGCTGTCAGGAGAACTAACTGCAGGGTGTTCATCTGCAGTCAGTACAAACGCACGTTACATCTACTAGGCTACTTAGTGCGTCTGCGTATCAGGGCAGCTTTCGCTACACCCACACATTTATTTCTTTAAGCTTTTGCATGTAGTGCAGAGCTTTGTCTGCGTCAGGGCTGTCTTTCTTCCCTTGGCGCAAACTGTATTTGATGATGTTACCTTTCAGGAACCCAATGAATTCCTCGCGGGTTAACACCGCTTCCATAACAGCCCATGGTTGTATGGTCATGTCTTTGTAGTGTGTGCCGCCGTACTGTAAGTCGTCAGCACTTGTTCCGTTGAAACCGTTCATGTCACTCTCCTTAAAATAGCGCCTCGTCCATGTCTTCAATACGCCGCTTTGTCTGCATGCGTAATCGGCGATGGACTTCTTTCTCGTTCGGTAACGTCTTCGGAAAGGGCCAGTTGGCTGAGGGCGTAAATGTGCTCGAGTTTATGTCGGAGTCGTAGCGCTTCCGTGACTGCTGCTTCGAGTCGTTGTTTGAGTACGTTGTTTTCACGAATCATGTCTCCTAGTTGTAGGTCTAGTTCTCGTTCTTCTTCAGTAATCATCGTCATCCTCCTCTGGTGCGTAACGGGCGTCCATACCTGAAATATAAACGGCTGTTAACGCATTTATGGCACTTGCCATCTCTAGCTGCTGCTCGATAACTGCGTTAGCTAGGGCGTGTACAAGAACGTTAATCTGTTCGTCGCCTTCCCCAGCCATGTTCATAACGATGTCGAGTTTGCGTGTTACTGATTCAATCTGCTCTTGGGTTGGTTTAAATGCTTTCATACAGCGCCTCGTAAGTCAGGGGCGCGATAGCTCGGCAGCTTCTTGATCTTGCCGTTCTCGTCAAAGTACGGGTTGCCCTCGTGGTCAAACTTAGACCAGTTACTGCTGTTGACTTCATCTAGTCCTTTGACTGCATCCATCTTATCGCAATACGCTACTCCAACAGCGGTCACTATCTGGTCACACAGTGAGTCTAAAAACTCCACTCTGTTTTGTGCAAACGCTTGATAGTGTCCGTGCTTAAACCCTTCTGCCAAACTCATCATGTGCATCCGCATCTCGCTAAGTTTGTTCTTAGTGATTGCGTTCTCGCCTTCCAGTTCTATGAACATCTCGGCTATTTCTTCTAGGTGACAGCCAAGTTGGACATTGAAGTCCTCAAATGTAGGCTCTGGTCTGGCTCGTTTGTGCCATAGTGCAACTGCTTCGATACTCATATCTGCTCCGTAATAAGACTTCCATAGATAACACCAAACATCACCGACAAAACCAGCACCCAAGCGAGCGTCTTGCCGATTGTGTAAATGATACCGTGATATTCCCACTCGTCTTTAAATTCTTCGCGCCAGTCGACAGGTTCTTTTTTGGGGGTGTCGTCTTGTGGGGGCACTGACCCAGCCCGTACCCGCCGAACCATCTTGTCTGTCTTAGCCATCTCCTCTTTAACTGTCGTCATGTGATCTCCTTTATGGGTGTAGCCCGTTTGTTACGGATTTCTTCTTGCACGTTAGCTATCGCTAACTCCATATCTTTTATAGTTATCACTTCGAGTTGAGCGTCATGCAGTTGCATTACCTCGTTCAGCGCTTGCATCTCAGCGGCTTTCAGTATGTACCGTCCGGAGGTAAGACCTCTACCACCAACAGCACGCAAGGCGGTCAAGCCGTCTCGAATTATGTCGTTATACTCTTGCCCAAACCCAAGTCGGCACAGTGCTTCCGTCATATTTACGGCAGCTATCAGAATCGAAATGTCGTCCTTGGTAGCTCGCCCTTGGGTCAACTCCGTCAGTGCAGAGTGGTTCTTCACTTGCATATCCACTAATACACCACCGCAATTAGCCACTGGGGTCATGCTCTCCACTACGTAGCCCATGGTGTTTAACCTGATACCCTTTGGGCGGTACTTACTGCGTTTTCTCATGGTTTACCCTTAGTCGTCTAAGACTGGCTTGCGCCCTTGGACGGGTTTGTACACGCGTTCCGCTGTTGAGAAAGTGTGACCTCCAGCGCAGGAATAACGCCTATACTTCCAGTCGAGTTTGTCATCGCTTACACGTTGAATGGTTTCAGCGACTTTAGCTGGCTTGCCGCAGTCAGGGCATGGGAAAAAGGCTCTCACTTGCTAATCCTTTCTTCTCTACCGTCTCGATAGCACAGGGTGTTACCGCGTCGGCTTGGGTACTTCATGTGGTCATCTGCGCCGAGTCGTACTGCGGGGGCGCTCAGTTCGTGTGGGTGGTAGCTGCCCTCCATTGGTTTGAATGTGCGCTTCGCCGCAACGCCTAGTTCTTCTTTCCAACTATCCCACACGGTCTTGGGTTTTAGTACTGTTTTCATGCTCTTTCTTTGTAAGTTGTATAGCGCCAAGCGGTAGCTTCTGCCTCAATGCGTTGCCACACAACCTCGCGCTCTTCTTCGGACATAAAGGGCCAGTTAGCCACTTCCATAAACGTGCGCCCGCACCCTTTACACACCTCGTCATACAACGTGGTGCATACGGCAATGCAGGGGCTATCGGGTCTCATAACGTCAGTCCGTACTTTTTTCTGATCGCATCGACGCAATAATGACCATCCATACCCTTATCACCAAGGTCTTCGCAGATAGACATAACATCCTCCAGAATTAACTGGGCGAACTTTTCTACGTCTAGCCGCTCAGTCTGGCTGTTCCAGCCCTTTTTCTTAAGCTCCGTAAGTCGGTCGTTCATTTGCTTTCTCCTTTTCTAAACGCGCTTTCTTCTCGTGGTACTTGCGTCTTCTATCAGCGTTAGTCTGAATAGTCTTCGGTTTGTCGAACCCATCGCCGTCAGCGTAGATCGGTGTCTGGTCACGCCCTATGGTGTCCTTGTGCCAACCTACGATATGTACACAACGCATTTCATGTAAGGCTCGCAGCCATAGCCAAGCGGTGCGTCTAGAGATTTCTAGTATCTCTACTAAATCGTGCGCCGATAACTGCCGCCCATCACTAAAGATTTTCCACGTCTTGGCGAACAAGTAGGCATCGACGCGCGACTGCGCTTTCTTGCCGCCCCTCATTTAATGGCAAGCCAGTACTTGATACGCTCCCACAGGCTAGGCTCGTTGTGCGGAGTGATGAGTGGTGTGCGGACTTCTGGCGACTCGATGACCTCGGTTGGCAGGTTAGCGGGCACTGGCGGTACTGGTACAACTACTTGTACAGGTTGCTTGCGTACGTATTTGCGCTTAGGCTTGGCGGTTGGCTTTGCTCTTTGCTTCATAGCGTAGCGGGTGTTGTAGACACTCTGGGGGTTGCACTTCAGACGCGCAATAATTTCTTTATTACTCAATCCTTTTTCGATTAAGCCTGCGATGCGTTGTGATAATGGTTTAGCCATGGTTTACTCCTGTTAAAAATGCCCTTGCAACTTAGCGGCTACACCAGCCACGTTAATTGCTTCTACGTCGATGCCTTCCAGCACCGTACTCTCTCGTGTTGCCCGCTCGACTTTGCGTTCGAGTCGTTCAATCACATCATACCCAAGGTAGATTTTGAGGTTGGGTACTAGCTTAACTGCTTCGTTAACTGACTTGCAGCGTTGCAGTAAAGACGATAGTTGTGAGAACACTTCCTCCCACCGAGCCTTGATAGCTTTCTCAGTCTCGCTGTCATGGTAGCGTTGGATAGCTTCGGCGGCGCCGGGCAAATGCTGGTGCGCTTCTAACCAGCTAAGGGTCACCTGCGGGGTGACTCTCTCCCATGCACTTGGCGTTGGGCGTTTAAAGTGTTCGTCCAAGTTTGTAAACGTAATCTGCCCGATAACGTTACTGACACCGTCCTCTGCATTTATGTTGACTAAACGGATGTCGTCGTTTGATCTGTTCTCCATCCACGAAACAGGTATCTGCGGGCGTAGTGTGTCGTAGTGATCTAGCCATTCAGCACGTTCAATCAGCTCTGTTGCATTGGGTATAGCGTAACGTTTTTGAAGGTCTGGTAGGGTTGTTTCGATCTCTTTGTCACGCACCCTATTGATTGCGGTGTGGACATCTTTAAGTAAGTTGGTTGTGACTTTTACGAGTGCCATGTTTACTCTCCTGTTAGTTAGAAAAAATGAAGTACTTTGGCTGGGTCTATGTTGATAGGCTCGCCGCGTTGGAATATGGCTATCGCCATGTTAAATTTCTCTATGTCTTCTTCGTTGTAGAGTTTATGCGATACAGATTTAGCCTCCTCAAAGAATTCTACTGTGTGAAAGCGCAATCCTACACAGGTGTAGAACGAGGATGTGTCACCACGGAGACATGCTAGAGTCTCACTAAAGCGCGTTTCGTCATAGGCACTCCACTGATGTCCCGCTGTGAGTTTGCCAGCGATGTAGTCTTTGCGGAATATATTACTTAGCTCTTCGGTGTTAGCATTTTCTAGCAAATGCAACGGAATATATAACGTCTGCCCGCTGGTAGAGATAATATCCGATGCGCCTACGTGCTTCAACAGCATCATAGCGATTTTCTGCGCGTTACTGGAAGTCCAACGCGCTACTTGTTTAGCGTCAAGCATCCTCTTAACTGAATTCTGCATCCGCTTAGTCAAAGACGCTGGGTTAAGGGTTACTTGTGTTTCAACGCCTTGCGTTTTTAACATGCGGGCTACTTGATAGACTGTTCCATCGACTGCCATGATTACTCTCCTATGAACCCCGCCGTAGCGGGGGGTTGATTACTTACTTAGAAACTGCTTGATTACATCTGCTACTTGGTTACGCTGATCTTGGGATAGACCAGCCGCCAAACCATCTAGCGCGAACTGCAATAACTCTGTGTATTGCTCTTGCAGTTTGTCGAACGACTCGGTGACTGAGTTGCTTTCTTCTTTCATTGGTTTACCTCGAACTTAATAGTGTCGCCGTAGGGTGCTACGACGTCGGTTGACATACACCAAACAACTGGAAAGTCTGGTGCGCTAGTGAAGTCTGTATAACCATCGGTCAAACAGACAAACACATCTGGGGTGATGTCGTTGTCATCACAGAACTTGAACCCTGCTTCCATGTCAGTACCGCCGCCTGAGTACATGGAAATGTGCGGTGTCTCGTCGCACTCGAACACATCGTGTCGTTGCACGTTAGTGTCTGTATAGAGTACGTGGACTCGCTCGGGGTGACACAAATCTACAATGCTTGCAATGTGACCGTTGTAGTAGTCAACCTCGCGCTGAGAGATAGAGCCTGACACATCTACTTGGATAACGATGTCACCCATGTGAGCTACCTTACCAGCGGTTGGCAGGTAGTGGTGCGGAGCGAAGCGACGGTTGGGGCGTGACCATGTGTAGTCAGCACGAGTGAGAGACAACATATACCGCTCGAGGATGTCGTACCAAGGGGTGTGCGATGCAATCAACTCGGCGACAATATCGCTAAGTGCGTTAGGCATACGACCGACTGCTTTTGCAGCTTGGGCAGCTTGGGCAATGTCGACGCGAATCTCTGCATCAATACGGCTAGCCTCGTCAGCAGTAAGTGGCGTACCGCGCTCGATCAAGTCGTTACCAAGACCACCGACAGGCTCATCATTGTCAGGGTTTTCTGGGAGACTGTTGTAAATCTCGTCAACTGACTTTTCTCGTGAGCCGTCGATGTCAACACAGCCGTCGATAAGCTCACCGACACCAGCGGCTTTGAGCATGTCGTTAATCCACGCATCACCAGCAGTGTTCCAGCGGGTAGCGTCACGAGCACCTCGGCGTGCGGCGTGTTGACCGATAACGTGACCGACCTCGTGGGCTAGTACGAACGTCGCCTGCTGAACTGTGAGTGAGTTAACGAAGTCTGCGTTGTAGTAAATCTGCCCGCGCTGATCGACAGCCGCAGTACTGATCGACGCATCTTCGATGGGCGGGCGCTTCATAAGTATGCTAGCAAAGAACGGGTGTGTGGTTACGAGAGAGACTTTAGCTTTCTCGAGTACGGTTGGGATAGCCATGTTATAACTCCTTTAGTTTGATGTCACCGTCTACGACGGAGACTGTTGCTTTACCACTGGCGACGCTCTTGATACCCTGAGCGAGTACGAACGCGGCGTGACTCAACTCAAGGTACTTACGCCACAACACATAGTTAGCTAGCGCAAGCACGACACAGAGACACGAGAGAAACAACTCTAGGTCGGTCATATAAACTCCTTATCCAAACATTGCCATCTTGTCGGCGACCTCGGCTAACTTGGCACGAGCCTCGTCGCGTTTGTCTGCTGACCCTTTAATGACTTCCACGTCGTCGAGGGCAGCCGTTACGGCATTCTCTAACTGTGTGATGGTGTCAAGTAACTCAGGCGTGGGGTTGATCGCTAACTTACGCGCCATCTGGCAACCGTCAGTCACGTTGGTGATGATGGTATTGCGCCACCGCTCACCTTTCTCGCCCTTGTACTCGCCCAGTCTCTCGATGAGTGCTGACAGCGGCTTGAGCATACGGTTGACAGTATCAGCCTGTGCAAGTGCAGACATCTCCATCTCGCTACGCTCGAACGCTTGCTTATCTTCCTCACTGATGTCAAATAAGAAGTGGCTAGCGTCAGGCAGTGGGCTGAACCGCAGGTCGATGGACATACTCTGCCCGAACTGCTCCGCCGTTGGGTAGTCACTGACTGATGCACGAGCTGTCTTAGTGATGGACGCGTTGCGGTACATGATGTCCTCGTGCACTAACTGGTCGTAGTGTGGCAAGATAGCCGCCAACTTTTTCTCGACTTTGGCAATGAGGTGTTTCATCTCCTGTGTGTACTCGAAGTACATGTTGTTCGGCAGGATACGAGGGCCAGCGTCTGTGTATGGCAGGGTGTGCATCTTGTGGTACTGGTACACCTCGTTGTACGTTTGCTTGACGTCGTAAATATCGCTTGCCTTATTACTAAACAACTTCATCAGTACGTCGATAGAGTTGTCGTTCTCTTGCATACGCACTTGCTGAGTTAGCATAGCGTCGCGTCGAGTAAGGTTAGCCATGCGGCGGGTGAGTTTGACAAGCAGGGCTTTGTCGGCTAGTTTAGTTACTTTCATGGTTACTCTCCTGTGGTGTTAACGAAAATATGGAATTGGCAAGGACTACTGCCTCTCCCAAGGTTGAGCAGATTATTTTCTGCTGTCTGTCGTGCAGGTACAACTCGAAGTTGCACCGCTCTCTGTTGTGGGTAGACACTGTGGCAAACCTACTGTCTAGGTGTTGTCGTTTGATGTCACCCCCGAACCTGTACAAGACTTTGAGCGTTGGCAACACTTGCGACTCGCCAAGACAAACCCAGTATGCACCGTTGGGGGCGTGGGTGTTGGGGTCTTGTCTTAGCACAGCACGTCTCCGTGTTCGGCTGCCCACTTACTAAACGCGTTGGTGTGCAGGACGTCAGGTGTCAGTCGCAGGGTATCTTTGACGTACATGACATTGAACTCGACAGGCATACGAGCGGTGTACTGCATAACTCGGTCCATGTTATCTACCGTAGTCTTACGAGCTAACGCACCAGTCAGAGCGAAGCGGGTCGCAGGGTCAGCAGGGACGGACGAGTTGGCAGGGTCGAGTAAGATAGCGTCGATGTTGGGCAGGGACTTGTAAATCTTGCGGAAGCCTGTGTACTCTGCGGCGGCGCCCTCGCCAACGTCACCAGCTACGTTATCGTAGAACAGTTGGTCAGGTAGTGAGTCAGGGATGAGCGACACACGAGCCCAGTTACGCGGCGTAGGACTAGCGAAGGTGTTGGGGTCGAACGCAGACAGCAGGGACGGACGGAAGCGCAAGAACTGTATTAACTCTGGCTTGATGTCGTTGTCCAGCGCCCACAAGGTGAAGTCGTCGAGGTTCTCGGTAAAGTCGAAGCGACGTGTACGCCCAGCTAACTTGGTAGTGATGCGAGTGGCGCCTGACTTGTCCTCTGTGCGGTTGCCTGTGGCAATGATGAACAACTGTTTGGTCAGATTCAACTGAGCAGCGCGGCGGTCATAAACCACACCGCACAACGCGTTCTGCATGGGGATGGGTGCGTCTGACAGCTCCTCGAGGATGAGCGCGGCTGTTCCTACACCGTCGCGCAGTTTGTAGAACTCTTCTGGTGGCACCCACTTGGTAAAGTCGCCTTGGTTGTTAGGCGTACCGAGCACGTCGACAGGGTCGCGCAGTGACGCAGTGAACTCTACAACGCGGTCCTCGGGTATCTCAAGGGAGCGGATAACGTCTCTGGCACACGCTGACTTACCGCCACCGGGGGCGCCTAGAATAAATGGAACAACCTCGTGTCCGTTGGGTGCTTGGAACTGCTCGAGGATAGATGCTTTGATGTCGCTATATTTCATGGTTACTCTCCTGTTGTGGTTGGTTTGCGTAGGTTAATACGCGGCTTGGGGCTTGGCTGTCACTAACGTGACATCAAGTAGTCTGCACACTTCCACTACTGCGGCGTGTACGCTCTCTATGTACTCGGGTGAATAGCGATGGACGCAGCTTAGGTAATTGGCTAGGTGGCTATCAATATCCGCGAGTAATTTTTGGGCTTGGTTGAAGTCTTCGTCTGTCATGCTTATCTCCTTAGAGTGTGGCGGGTATGGTCTTTTGGACTTGGACGGTGTATCCAAGTGACTTGATGAGCCGCACTGCATTGGGGGTGAGTGTGGTAGTCCCCGCAAGTTTGGCTAGTGTTTTGGCGTCGTCGCACATCGGGTAGTACATGGTGTTGCCATATACATTTCGCACGTCCACCGTGATGGTCTTAGTTGTCATGGTTCATCTCCTTTATTTGTTCGCTTAGTTCATCGAGCGTGAAATACAAGTTCTCTATCTTCCCTTTCACAGCATCGCGTTTGCTCAGGTCGTTGAGGTTGTCCAACACATAACGCAGTTTCGTTCTCATGTCGACATACTCGGCGTACAGCTCCTGTCTATGTTCTTCGTTCATGGTTTATCTCCTAGTAGGTAGTTGATGAGGGACTCGAGGATGCTTTGCCTCGGGGTGGACTTGGTCGTGATGAGTGCTGTTTGCAGTGCTCCCATGTCAGCGTCTGGTGTGTACGTTGGGCGCTTGGCGATGTATGCACATCCGATCTTAACTTTGCCAGTGTTGTATGGTATTAACGCCATGGCTTGAATCCTTGGGTTGCGATGGCTCGGAACTCTGCCGTGGTTTGCGCTTTGTTTAGCCGTTCTAGGTATTTACGTTGCGCTTGTTCTTTGGCTAAGGCAAGGTCGAGTTGGGTCATTACGGCTATGTATGCACGTCTAGCTTCCATTGTCATGGTATGTACGCGATGTGTATGCACGTCTTTTCTCCTTTTGGGTGTAATACTTTTGGTGTTTTTAGACAGCAATAAGACAGAGTTTGGGGGGCTGTCTTATTATGTGATGGGCTTGGAGCCCGCATGAAACCGTGAAAGTCGAGTACTACTGGTACTACAATTAGGCAATAAGACAGGAAATGGGTTTGGCTGCGCGGGATTTTGAGAACTTATGCGCGTTGCGTTGCGCGTTTTCGGAAACTTTCTCTCGCGAAGGGAGCCTATTTATACTGTCTTATTGTCTTATTGTCTTATTGTAATACTTGGTTGGATTGAAACTGGAATGAAATCAACAACTTGGGAGCCCTGTTGTAATAAGACAGAGCCGATACCCCTCTGCCTAATTGTCTTATTAGGTACTTTGGGACTACACGCACCCAGAAAGTAGTGCTTAATAGAACACGTCTAATTCGGGTGCAGTGTAGTACTCGGTAAACCATTAAGCATCCACAGTTTGTGGGGTAACTTCTGACACGATGGCGTTGACCAGACCGTACACGAAGGCTTTCTCACCCTTAACCTCGACAGGCTGACCGTCTTTGTTGCGCTTGTTGTCCACGGCGTGCTTCACTGCTTGGCACAGAGAGATGAACTGTTCTTTTGGAACCGCGCCGTTCGTTGGAATCAGACCAGACACGAAGGGCACCGCCGCTTTAGGCACGAGACCGCAGGACAGAATGTCATTTACCAGTGGGCGATACTGTCCATTCTGTAACCACTTAAGGTGCATTGCCTGACCTAATGCGATGCGGGCATCACGAGATGCAAAGGCGATGGCACGAGCGAACGTGCCTTGTTTACCCTTGGCGTTCATAGTAACGGTTAAACCGTTGTTTGCGTTTTCAATGATTGCGATTGCGTTTTGCATGATTTACTCTCCTGATAGTTAAAAAGGCTTGATGTATGCACAACCGTACACACAATGAAGCCCTCTCGCGAGGGGGTTACGCGCTTGCTGTTCTTGGTGCGCTCGGACTACCTCACCGCTCTTTTTAAGTAAGCGTTACTTGCTACTGTCTTTCCAGTAGGCCTATACATGGACGGACTCTTACCGTCTGCACATATTCGCAGTCCCGACAAAGTGGCCCAGTGCTCCACTATGGGTTTGCCACCGCACGAAGGCGTTGGATGCTTAGTCATGTGCGCCGTTATTACCGCACAATGGTTTACGCGCTACCGCAAACCTATACCCCGTAAACTTTTAAATACCGCACCCTAATGCACCGATAACCCCATACTGCTAGCAGATGACCTACCGCGCTTGCACTCGAAACCATGACAGCTTGAGAGCGAAACACTAGGCGCACTACTGGCGAGACTATCCGCACATTGTTAATAAACGAAGGGTCGAGAGGCGATACTCTCAAGACTAGGATTCCACCTAATCGTATCGGGGTTGCCCCGTCTACAATGACAGGATTCGACCTAGCCCACGGGCCCCCCACCCCACCCCAGCCCCCCGCCCCGCCTTACGAGGCGCTCATACAGCAAGCCCAATTTTTAGGTATGTATTAACGTGGACCCAGCCCGCTGCAGCAACTTACCCATAGTGACGTATTAACCACAGTCGCTTCTCTGAAACATGTTGCTACAAAATAAAAAGTATGTACAATGCACGTATTAACGAAGGAGGTAACATGACCGAATCAGAAAAAGACATGAAGCGATGGACACTTTTTATGCCCGACGATCTTCTCAATGAGATCAAAGAAGTGGCTAAAGCCCACAACATCACGGCAAGCAAGCTGACAAGGATTGCGTGCTCAAAATATCTGGCGGCTGTGAAGCGTGCGGCTGAGCAAGAGGCAGCAAATGCTTCCTGAAGACCTTGATCTTGACGATGACCCGCTTGAGGTAGGGCCAAAACAGCAGTCCTCGTTCCCGTCTGTCCCAAGTGAGATGATTAACAGCATTGCGCTGGGGCAAGAAGAAGATGTTATCGTGGCAGCACGCCACGGCTATAGTCTTGAGTCCTATAAGGAACTAGAAAAGCAAAAGTGGTTCCAACTTCAGGTTAATATCAAGCGCTCTGAGTTTGAGAGTAAGGGTATAACGTTCAAAACTAAGGCCGCTATGCGGGCTGAGGACTTGATGGACGACATATACGTGTTGGCAAAAAACCCAAAAGCACCACTTGCACAAAAATTAGACGCTTTTAAGACGTTTTCTAAGTTAGGCGGGCTAGAGCCGAAGGAAGAAAAAGACAAGCAGATGCTGAATTTGCCCACTATTATCATCAATGGGGGTACAGTGTCGCTTGGCGGGGCGTCCGAGCCGCCTCCACTTACTATAGACATGGATAACGACGACTAACACATGAGTACATACAACCCTACCCCTACACAAGCGGCTTTTATGGCTGACGAAGCATACGTTAGGGTGCTAGCAGGCCCGGTTGGAGGGGGAAAATCTGTCACTTGTGTGCACGAGTTGGTCAAATTAGCGTGCGGACAGGCCCCAAATGCTCAAAATATACGCAAAACTAGGGCTGTTATTGTCCGAAATACTGCCGATCAGCTGGCGTTAACGACTAGAAAAACGGTATTTGACTGGCTCCCACCGGGGGAAATGGGAGTCTGGAAGGCGGTGGAAAAGACTTTTTTGCTGCGAGCCAAGCTGTCTGATAACACTGTTGTTGAGTCAGAGTGGCTGTTTATTGCTCTGGATACACCTGACGACGTGAGAAAAGCGCTGTCACTAGAAACTACGTTCTTGTGGGGTAACGAGAGTCGAGAGTTGCACCCTGATGTTGTCGATGGCCTGCTCGGTCGTCTAAACCGCTACCCCAGCATGAAGGACGGCGGGCCGACGCGGTCGTGTGCGTTGTTCGATACCAACATGCCAGACGAAGATACGTGGTGGCAGGACAAGATGGAAGAGCCGCCTAGTAACTGGGCGATCTTTAAACAGCCAGCGGCTATCATCAAACCAGCTCGGTATATAGAGAAGTTCAAGGAAGACCCTGATGAGGTGCTGCTCGACAAGGACGGTGAAGAGTGGGTAGTTAACCCCGAGGCTGACAACTACGACAACTTGCCGAAGCAGTATTACCCCAACTTGATTCCGGGTAAAACCGAGGACTGGTTGCGTGTTTACCTTAGATCAGAGTACGGTCGCTCACTTTCAGGGACTCCGGTGTACGAGAAAACTTTTGTGCCTGACTTCCACATCTCTGAGGGGCCGCTGAAAGTTATTCGCTCGGCGGACTACCCCGTTGTTATTGGCATCGACTTTGGGCGAACGCCTGCTGCTGTGTTTAAACAACGAGACCCTAGAGGGCGGGTGTTGACACTAGCAGAGCTAACATCGGAGAATATGGGCATCGAGACTTTTGTCCGTACGAGGCTCAACCCGTTTATCGCCAACAATATGGGAGGGTGTACTTTCGTCTGCGCGCCTGATCCTGCGGGGTTTGCGAAACAGCAACAGAACGAAATGTCCCTAGTTGATGTCTTGAAGAATGAAGGGTATAAGTGCGTTAGGCCCCCTACCAACATGCCGGAGCTACGTATTCAAGCGGTTGAGCGTTTGTTGAACCAGCAGCTCGAAGGCAAAGCGATGTATCTTGTTGACCCGGGGTGTACTATGTTAGTTCAAGGATTTAAGTCAGGATACCGCTATAAAATTAAGCGAAATGGAGAGACTGAGGATAAGCCGGACAAGAACAAGTTTTCACACGTGCATGACGCAAACCAGTACGCCGATGCCGTGATTGATATGAACATTCGCGGGGTTGGGCTTTTAAATACTGGGCGGCGAGAGATCAAAAAAGCCAAAAAGTATGCTTATACTTGACCCGACGGCTGCAAAGAGTACAATTCTAGTATATTTACGGTAGGACACCGCTATGAGTCACATGACGACCAACTACCTGAACCCGGTTTCAGGTTTCTTCGAGCAGGTTCACGGCCTGCACGGTCGTCTTTTTGTTGACGCTGGAAACATATCTCCTCCCGATAACAAGCACTACTTTATGTTCCACGAGTATTCAGTGCCGTCGCTCGGGACTGAGGTGGTAAAAGTAGTTATTACTGGCGATACCGTAATGGAGTCATTCATTATCAAGGTGATGGCCGGTACTGCGCGAGTTGAGATCGTAAGTGGCGGCACTGAAGGCGGTACATTTAGTCAATCCGTGCCTGTATTTCCTGTTAACACTATGAGCACTGCTGCACCTAGAGCGTCTACTACAACGGTTCAGTCCGGCGGCACGGTTACTGGCGGCACGACACTTGACCTGTTTTTAGTAAATACAGGCGATAATGTTAACCAGTCAGTTGGAGTATCCGTTGGAGAGAACTTCCAAATCGGCTTCCCCGCTGGTACGTACTATATTCGCGTGACAAACACAGACAACTCAGCGTCTAGCGGGTTGATTAAAGCCCTGTGGCACGAACTGTAATCTAAGGAACATCTATGGCAACGAGTGGCATCGCCCTTTTTCCTATTGTCACAGCGACACAACTTGACGCGCAAGCAGAAGCTAAACGTCGAAGCGACGAGCTTCAGAACCAACCCATTATCCAAGGCCTAGCAGCGCATGTGCGCAAACGCTGGGATATTGCTAAAACAGGTAAGCGCGATTTAGAAGAACGCATGCTTCAGTGTTTGCGTCAACGCAATGGCGAGTACGACCCTGATAAATTAGCTGAAATTATGGAGCAGGGTGGCTCTGACATCTTTATTAACCTAACATCAGTTAAGTGCCGTGCTGCTACTAGCTGGTTGCGCGACACACTGCTGGGGAACGGCTCGGACAAACCGTGGGCAGTAGACCCATCACCTATTGCGGATATGCCACCGGAGGTGTTGCAGTCCTTGCAGGCTCAGATGGAGCAGGAACTGTTAGCTGCTATGCAGCAGGGTTTGCCCATGCCTAGCGAAGAGCAACTTCGCAAGATTGCTATAGAGATGAAAGACCGTGCGCAACACGCGTTGCAAGAAGAAGCAACCGAGCGTGTAAAGCGGATGGAGAAACGCATGGAAGATCAGTTGCTAGAAGGCGGCTGGGCTAAGGCGTTTAACGAATTCCTTGATGACATCGTGACATTTCCGTTCGCGGCGCTTAAGGGCCCTATCAAACGCCGCCGTAAGACCATGGCTTGGCAGAACGGAAAGCTGGTCCCCAAACAGGTCATCCGTAACGAGTGGGAACGTGTCGATCCGTTTATGTTGTACTGGGCTCCTTGGGCTTGGGATATTAACGACGGGTTTGTAATCGAGCGTCACCGCATGACACCGGAAGATTTGCAGGCTTTGATCGACGTCCCGGGGTACAACAACGACGCAATCCGCACAGTACTAGACGAATTTACTGGCGGTGGCTTGAAAGAATGGTTGTGGAGCGATACTGCAAAGGCTGAAGCTGAAGGCAAAAACACGACCGACGCAACTGTTACTGATGATCTAATCGACGCGATTCAGTTGTGGGATTCAGTACAGGGTAAGTACTTGCTTGAGTGGGGCCTGTCTGAAAAAGATATTCCAGACCCAGCCATGACTTACCCCTGCGAAGTTTGGCTGATTGGCGGTACGGTTATTCGCGCCGTGCTGAACTACGACCCACTGGGCCGCAAGCCGTATTATTTGACTTCCTACGAGCAGTTACCCGGCGCAGTTGAGGGTAAAGGCGTTACTGATTTGTGCCGAGACTCTCAGGCTATGGTCAACGCTACCGCTCGCGCTTTAGCAAACAACATGGGCATCTCATCAGGCCCGCAGGTCGGTGTAAACGTGTCTCGCTTGCCAGCTGGCGAAGATATTACTGCACTGCACCCTTGGAAGATTTGGCAGTTCCAAGCATCTGATTATGGTGATAGTTCTGCGCCTATTCAGTTCTTCCAGCCCAACAGTAATGCAGGTGAATTACTGACAGTGTTTGAGAAGTTCTCAGCCCGCGCTGATGAAGACACGATGATTCCTCGTTATATGACAGGCGAGCACACACCCGGTGCGGGGCGTACTTCGTCTGGCTTGTCAATGTTGATTAGCAACGCCGGTAAGGGTATTAAACAGGTTATTAGCAACATTGACCACAACGTAATTGTTCCGGCTATTGAGCGGTTGTACCAAGATAATTTGCGGTACAGCGATGACCCTGATTTGATAGGCGATGTAAACATCGTCGCACGGGGCGCGTCTAGTTTAGTTGTTAAGGAAGCTGAAGCCATTCGCCGTAATGAGTTCTTGCAGCTGGTTCTTAGTAGCCCAGTTGCCCAGCAGATTGTTGGCATGAACGGCGCAGCTGAATTGCTCCGCGAGTCTGCTCGTAACTTAAACGGTAATGTTGATCGTATTGTTCCTGCTCGACAGCAGATTACTACGATGGAGCAGCAACAGCAAATGATCGCGCAGTTGCAACAACAACTACAAATGGTTATGGGTCAAGCCGAGATGGCGCAGGGCGGGCAGCCCGGCCCACAAATGCAGCCTAAGAATATGTTACCCGATGGTTCTCAAGTAGGCGGTCGTGAAGGGAACTTTATGTCGCCAAGACCGAATGGTATGTAAGTAGTTGACATAATAGAGTGAAGTTGCTATAAAATTAAGCACATGAGGATTTTTATTGGACCAAAGCCTGACAGGCAGCACATGCAAGCGTTACTACGCTGCAAGCAGCCGGAAAGTGCAGCGTTGATCGAATTATTCCGGTCTAGGCTAGACGAAGCGAAAAATGCTTTAGTCATGGCAGAAGACAAGGTAATGATTCACCGCCTGCAAGGTCGCGCGGAAGTCCTCCAAGATTTTCTCGAAGCGGTCGAACGATCGTCAGAGATAGTCGAGCGGGTTAAATAACCCGTATTTTTGAAACCGAAGCAAACCATTATGCAAACGGCAGACCGCAGCAGGAGCCCAGAGCAGAGTTGGAGCTAAAAGGGAAATTAAGATGGCATTGCCTAAACAAGTTGAGCAAACGTTAAAGGATTTGGAAGCGCTGGAAGCGCAGTTGGCTAAAGATCAGGGGACAAAAGACGAACCCCCTCCAAAGGAGGAACCGGAAGACCCGCCTGAAGAGACGCCGACAGAGCCCACGCCCGTAGCTGAAGAGCCTACAACCGACGAACAACAGAAGGTAGAACCGTCTAAACCGGTTGAAGCCGACTCTAAGGAAGAGGAAACTTGGAGACAGAAGTACCGTACCCTGCAAGGGATGTACGATGCAGAAGTCCCAAGATTGCACGCCCAGTTAAAGGAATTGAAAGCTCAGATGGATGAGCTGCAGAAACCTAAAGCTGAGGAAGCTCCTAAGCCTAAAGAGCGTAAGAAACTGGTCACCGATGATGATGTCCAAGCCTTTGGCGAAGACCTTATTGAGGTACAACGCAAGGTTGCCCGCGAAGTGGCCCAAGAGTTCCAAGAGGAGCTTGAGAAGTTGCGAGCCGATAACGATGTCCTGCGCGAGCAGTTAACAAAGACCGGTTCACAGGTTTCTGAAGCTAGTTTTGAGCAGCGCCTGCACCGTATGGTGCCGGATTTTGACGCCATCAACGCCGATCCCCAGTGGATTTCGTGGTTGAATGAAGTTGATCCGTTGCTACGAGCACCTCGAATGACTGTTGCCCAAGAAGCGTTTAACCGAGGCGATGCCGAAGCGGTAGCGTACTATGTGGACTTGTTCAAACAGAGCAACGCCCCAGTGTCGCAACCGAAGGGTCCGAACGAAGAGCTAGAACGTCAGATTCAACCGAACCGTAGTGCGACTAACGCTGCGCCTGTCCAGCCTAAAGGCAAGACCTACTCTGTAAAACAGATTGAGGCGATGTTTAAAAAGGCAGCGGACTTGGGTGGCCGAGGCGAACTGGATGCGGCTAGGAAACTTGAAGCTGAAATTGATGCTGCGTATATGGAAAACCGCGTTACCGCGTAAAACATATACAGGTGTCTAACCAACCTGTTCTAAATTTTTAAGGAGGCCAAAATGGCTGCTGTTTATCCCGTCACGGGCTCTGGTGCGTTTGACACCACCCCCTCATACTCTGGTGCCTTTATCCCCACGCTGTGGTCAGGCAAGTTGTTGGCTAAGTTCTATCAGAACACTATGCTGTCAGAAGTCACTAACACTGACTACGAAGGCGAGTTGAAGAACCAAGGCGATACCGTCCGTATCCGTTTGGCTCCTTCAATCAGCATCTCTGACTACACTGTCGGTCAGAACTTGTCTTACGAAGTGCCAGTTCCTAGCTTCCAAGACATGCAAGTCAACAAGGGCAAGTACTTTGGCGTGCAAGTCAACGACGTGTTGGCCTATCAGTCTGACATGAACTTGATGAACATGTTCACCGAAGACGCCGCTAAGCAGTTGAAGATCGCCATCGAAAACGAAGTGTTTTTCAATAGCTTTGTGACCGAAGGCCCTGCCGCTGCTAACGAAGGCGCGACTGCTGGTGCTATCTCTGCTGCCTACAACTTGGGCTCTGACACTGCTCCTATCGACCAAGCTACGCCTGAAAACGTGCTGAAGGCTATCCTTCGCATGTCTACGGCTCTGGACGAGCAGAACGTTCCTGAAGATGGCCGTTTCTTGATCCTGTCTCCCTATGACCGTCACCTGTTGATGCAATCAAGCATCGCTCAGGCGTACTTCTCTGGTGACAACTCAAGCACCATCCGCACCGGCAAGATCGGTATGTTGGACCGCTTCAGCGTCTATGTGTCTAACTTGCTGCCAAAAGGCGAAGCTGGTAAGGCGCTGGTTGCTGGCTTGTCCGCTACTTCTACTGGTGGCAATGTGACTGACGCTAAAGCACGTCGTACGATGATCGCTGGTACTAAGGCCGCAACGTCTTTTGCCATGACCATCAACAAGACTGAGCCTTTGCGTAACCAGACAGACTTCGGCGACATCGTTCGCGGTCTGGCTATCTACGGTCGCAAAGTGGTTAAGCCTGAAGCCCTCGTGGTTGCTCAGGTCGGTTCAGCTAGCTAATAGCTGAGTAAGAGGGGGCCCTAGCGGCCCCCTTCACCCTTTGGAGAAACTATGACTGTTGTAGAGCTAATGAATCGCCTTGGTGGCGAAGTTTTGTCTGCCCGCGTTCGTGCCACTATTGACGGGAAGATTGTTGTTATCGGTCGCTACGAAGGCGCAGAGTTAGTATTTACCGACGAAGGTAAAGCCCTTGCGGACTTGCACTCTAACCAAGTTGCTGCGGAAAATGACGCAAAAGCCTCAAAAGCTCGTAAAATTAGGTCATCTCCTGTAGAATCAGCGCAAGTGTCACGTGCGCCAGCTACTGGCCTAAACGTTAATATCGACGAGTAAGGTACGCTATGAAAGCTCTGAGCGATTTCTATCCGCGGATCATGCCGTTTTTACCCGGCTGTTCAGAGCCTTTAGTAGATCAGGTTCTGCTTGACGCCGCCATTGAGTTTTGCGAGAGCGCTCCCGTCTTGCGGCAAACCCTAGACTCTTTTAATACACGCATCGGTGCCATTGAGTACGACCTAGACCCGCCGTCCAACCAGTATATTATTGCTCGTGTGATGAGCGTTAATGTGAATGGGGATGAACTTGCCCCAGTAATGACGGAGACAGTTCGCAGCGATCTCCCAACAGCTGTTGCTAAACCAACCGGGTTTTATACGGATCGCGTAGACTCTACACTTGTCCTGCGGCTTGCACCTCCGCCTGATGCAGTGTACCCAGTAAAAATTATCGCCGCGTTGCGCCCCGCGCGTGATGCTACATCGCTCGATAACGATTTGTACAACTTATGGATCGACCCGATTTGCGAGTCCGCCATCGCCCGTGCGATGATGATTCCAGATCAGCCGTTCACAAACCCAGCACAAGCAGCTGCTCTTGCGTTGTCTGCTGCCAAAAAGATAACCGCCTCTCGCGTTGAGAGTAACTACGGGATGGTTCGCGGTTCTATGCGAGTCTCCCCACGGCCCTTTGTGTGAGGTAAACCATGGCTATAACAGCCCAGTCAATTATTCAGCGCGTAGCCACTACGCTACAAGACACATCCGCCGTTCGGTGGGCCACTAGCGAGCTTGTCCGCTATCTTAACGATGGGCAGCGCGAAGCCGTTATTTTGCGCCCAGACGCGACTATTACTAATGGTACTATGGCCCTTACTACCGGGGCCAAACAAACGCTACCAGCGGGCGTATCGCGGCTTGTAGAGGTTATCAGGAATACATCAGGTCGAGTTGTCCGGTTGACTACTCGCTTTATTCTAGACGCCCAGAAGCCCAACTGGTATACGTCTACTGCGTCAGACACCATTCTGCATTACATGTACGATCCTCGCGATCCGCAGATTTTCTATGTGTACCCGCCAGCTGATACAGCCGCTAGTCTGGAGATTGTGTATTCGGCCCTGCCGACCGACGTGGCAGAGCCTGCAGCCGGAACTACTTACACATCGGTAACTGGAAACATTGATCTCCCAGACACATATGCCAATGCACTGGTTGACTATGTTTTATACCGCGCGCTCACCAAAGACAGCGAAGTCGCCGCTAACGCTCAACGCGCTGTAGCGCATTTTGAAGCATTTAAAGCCGCCTTAGCGACAGAACTAAGTGGGGCTACTGGCATGGCCCCCCGTAAATGAGGTAATACATGGCTGAAAAAATTAAATTAGTTCAAGGCGATACCGGCCCGCAGCTTCGGTTGACTCTTACAGATGAAGACACTGGAACGCCTTCTGATTTATCAGGGGCGACAGTAACGTTGCACTTTCGTGCGGCTGGTTCTTCAGCGGTTTTGTTTTCGCGAGCTGCCTACATTAACCCAGCCACCGCCGCAACTGGAGTTTGCATTGTTGAGTGGGCTGTCGGCGACCTTGATGTAGACGCGGGTGAGTACGAAGGGGAAGTAGAGATTGTCCGCTCAAGCGG
>Ga0181564_10001055_pt1 | contig 24350 bp, 21 predicted proteins | sample 011ome_24_FD_134512 | JGI IMG/M metagenome (GOLD analysis project Ga0181564, IMG submission 134512) | Coastal salt marsh microbial communities from the Groves Creek Marsh, Skidaway Island, Georgia - 011513CT metaG (megahit assembly) | ecosystem: Environmental > Aquatic > Marine > Intertidal... | reverse complement strand
TTCCCATCTTGAGATATTGCAGCATGCTGCAGGTGTTGTCCGAAGTTTGCTCCAGCACCTCTCTGAGACGAGCCTCAAACACCGGTTCCTCAGGAAGGGACACACGTTCCATGGCTGCCACTTGTGCTGCCTCTCGGTACACCATCATGCACGCATTGAACAGACCGCTCTCGAGCAGTTCACCGTTGGTCAACCCTGCCAGAGCAGCGATGGGATTGATGGCGAGGTTGAGAACGACTTTCTCCCAAATCAAGCCGGCAGCGTCCTCATGGAGATACGGATTCAAACCTGCTGTTTCGAGAAGCGCAAGGGCCTGCTCAACCCGTGCTGCATCAGGCCCGAGCGGAGGCGCTGCTAACCCGATGCCACCGAAGCCTGCCCACACCACGCTTTCAGCCGAAGCGTATGCTCCGTGGGTGGTGCTCGCTGCAAGAACGGCTCCTGGGCCGTGAACTCGAGTCAAAGCCTCCACATGACCCAGGCCGTTGCACAAAGCCATGACCACCCCCCCCGTCTTGAGGAACTGGGCAGCCGTTTGGGCCAACTGAGGCACAGCGCTTGATTTACAGGCGAGGATCACGAGATCTGAACGTTGGACCAATCCACCATCGATGGGCAGTTCTTCACATGAAAACAGAAAACGATCGGCGGTTGGTTTGAATGCTTGATGGCCAGATACGCAGAGGCCTTGCACCATTTGGACCGCTCCTCGTTCACCGCGTACATGGAGATGAAGTTCCACGTCCGTTGTTGCCAAAGCCGCCGCCACCACCGAACCGATGGCGCCAACCCCGAGCACAGAAACACGAATCCCCATCACCTCATTGATAACTGGAAAGATGGAGAACGACGGAGCCCGCTTCGTAGGAAAGCCACATCGTAGCCAGAGGAGCGTCGGGAGGCACGAGCTCAAAGGAGGTCGCTCCCGGGGCGAGAGGGGTGCCGTCCCAATCATGGCCCCAGTCTTCCCCGAAACTTCCACCTCGGTCAAGGCGGAAGGGAACACTGGTGTTGGTCGGGTTGTGGAGGGTAAAGGACGTCATGCCTTCATTGAGGACAGAACCGTTGGATGCGATGGCCCAGGGCATTGTCCAAAATCGTGAGTTGGAGCCCATCCATGTGGCCAATAATTCAGGCCCTTCCATGACCGTAAACGAAAGCGAAGGATACGGATTGTACATCTCCTTGCACAACGACATGTTGGCTCCGTCGGGCATGAGCAATGTCAGGTTCTGTTCCGCTTCGACCGCCGGGAGGTCACCAGATGAACGCACCTCAAAGTCCCAAATCCACGGGCTGCTGTCTTGGGGTCGGGCCGGGGTGCTGATGCTGGCGTTGATGGAGCAATGCGCAGCGTTCATGCTCAACACACCACCTTCTCCGAGCAAGGCTTCCCAAGAACTGCCGGCCTGTGATTGAACGATCCAGCCTTCTGCTGGAACATGGGCCACCAGCGGCCGGCGAGATGGGAGAAGAGGCGAAAAGGTGTCGTTGTTGAGGGTGAGTGACGCCATGGAGGCATCGAACACAAGCGGGTCCAATCCCTGAAGACACAGCGTCTCAGGAACTTCGTCCAAGGACATGTTCAATCCCTCGGCGCCGACCAGGCTGACCAGTTGTGTCTGGACCTCGGCCGAGATGCCACCGGCCACCGAGATGTTGAGCATGGACGATTCGAGGAGGTCACCGGACAAGGCCACGCAACGATGAACATAGGCACCCACTTCAACGTCGTACCAACTCGCATCGGGTACCACCTCAATGGCGGGCCTTACAGAGACCGGAACAACATCATACTCGCCGTTCATGGAAACGACATAGCTCACATTCGCATGGGTTGGTTGCATTGGCCCGTTCCATGTGAGATTCATCCAGAAGAACGCCGTTCGTTTTGGTAGCAAGTCTGCACCGCAACCGTCGCCATCGAGGCCGTAGGTGGTTTCACCATCACAATTCCACGAAACACTCCAACCTTGACCGGGGTGTTCAAGGTAAGCACCAACTGCATAGGGTTTGGAAAGCGCCGATGGATTGGTGATACGAACCTCGGTGCTTGAAAGCCAAGTGCCGTCCTCTTGGAGCGTGGCAGCGACCGGCTCAAGCAGTTGATGGGTCAGTGGGTCGTCCCACGTGGATTCATGGAGCACGGGTTGAGCGGCGGGAAGAAGGAGCACACCGACCAAAAGGAGGAGCAACCCCATGCGCCCATGGTCCTGTTCGCTGAGCCCAGTGGTCTCGTCAAGAATAAGCGGGATGCGAAGATCGGTCCCGAAGAAAAAGAGGAGCGGCAAGAGCAGTGCGAACACGAGGTACCACAACGAGAATTGATTGAACACACCAAAGATATAGGCACAAAACAGCATGGTCACCAAAATCAAACTCTGCGTGCTTGAACTACGTCCATCCAGCAAACCCATGCGGGCGATGAGCAAACGACCGCCGGGGAAGGTTGGGATGGGCAGAATAGAGACCCAAGCAAACAACATGAGCATCCCGCCCGCGTGGACCCATGGATGGGCCCAGAGAAGACGGATAAAGGCATCATCACCCACCAGTGGGGTTGCGAAAAGAGAGACGAACAAAGGTGGATCTGACACCAACGGCATGGCGGTGGAGGCAAGGTATTCTGGCGTCATCGTCAGGCCTGCGAGCATCATGATGACACCGCTCAAACCCAGAACGAGCGGTACGCTCAACGCCGTGAACCCGAGGGCGGCTCGATGGGGCCATGGTCGTGCGTCCATCCTCGGCATCGTTGGAATCAAGAGCAGACCAAACGGCCAGAACAACCACGAAGATGGAAAGAGCCCCAAGGCGTACAATGCAATGGTGAAATCGGGCACTGGGAGGAGGTGCCCGCTTCGAACACCGTAGCGAGCGGCGACTCGGCGTTGAAGTTGAGAAGCGAGAGCCAGAACAACCAGCACGGGAAGGGTGTAACCGATGAGGGCATCGATCAGCGAAGAGCTGTGAAACCATCCGCCTTCAGGACGGGCTCTTGACATCCAATGGTCGCCGGCCAAGGTCAAGGTCAGCAGCGATAGCATCCAAAACATGAGCACGGTATTGATGCGGGGGAATTGGCGTTCGGGAACTGGAAAGACGGTGACGACCCAAGGTTCGCCCTTGGTGAGTTTCCCCATCCAACCCAAGCGGTCGAGGTGAGCGTTGAGGCGAAGAAGATCTCCGTGAATGTCATCGTTGGGTGAAGCCACCGTCCAAGCAGGCCAACGCCCACCGTCCTTTTGCACGATATCGAGGTACTCACTCAGCGTGGAGGCCAACAAATCATGTTGAGACCATGCCTTCTTGTGATGGGCCATGCCGGATTCAATCGCATCGGATGAATCGTCCATGGCATGGCCCCCTGTCGTTGCGGTGCGGCCCATCCTCCATGAATCCCTCGTTGGGACCATGACGGGCTCACTTGTTCTTGAAACGCTTCAGTCGGAAGGTTTCTTCGCGCTCCATCTCCTCAAGGCGGAGTTGAATGAAGACCTTGGCCTCCTCAAGTTCTGGGATGACCTTGAACTCGAGAGCATTGACACGTCGCTTCGTGGCTTCAATTTCTGCAAGCAAACGCTTGAGCGTGGCTTCCATCTCCGATGCCTTCACGATCTTTTCAATGAGTTCGCTGAACGAGTCGCTGGCTTCGTCAATGTAAGGCGATGAACCGATGAAACCGATACCTCGCTCAGCGAAGGTGGATTTCAGGTTGCTTCCGCTCACGCTCGGCACGACCACACCCATGATGTTGCGGCGCTCAACTTCGACCTCAGGGTGAGCGGAGTTGGCGATGGCAGCAGCACGAACGGCCAAACCACCTTCGATGGCGTTGGCAAGGTCAATACGCGTCTTGGCCAGGCGGTAAGCCGCTGTAAGGTCTCGCTTGGCTTCAATCATCTCGGCCAGCAGGGTTCGAAACTCGTGGAACAAACCGTCCCGCTTCATCTTGAGCAACTTGTAGCCGTTCTTCGTCTGCTTGATGCGACCCTTCAGTTTGATGAGTTCGCTACGGGTTGGTTTGATGTCCAATGCCATGCTTTCTCACCTCCTTTTTGACGTCAGCGTTGGGCCTCAAGCCTTGTTTTCAGGGTGGTACTTCTTGATGAGTTCTTCATCCAGACGAACGAGGTACTTCGTGTCGATGCTGGCCATGAGTTCCCAGCACAGGTTGAGGGTCTCGTCGATGGTTCGGTCCTCATCGCGGGACTGGCGAAGGAACTTGTCTTCGAACACGCCGGAGAAGTCCAGCAGTTGCTTGTCACGCTCGTTGAGGGCATCCTCACCGACAATGGCGACCAGACCGCGGAGTTCACGACCTTGGGCGTAGGCAGCGTACATCTGGTCGCTGACCTTCTTGTGGTCGTCCCGGGTCGTCTTCTCACCGATACACGAACCCATCAGTCGGGAGAGCGATGGCAACACGTTGATCGGCGGATAGATGCCCTGCTGGTGCAACTCACGGCTGATCACAATCTGGCCTTCGGTGATGTAGCCGGAAAGGTCAGGGATTGGGTGCGTGATGTCATCACCGGGCATGGTGAGAATCGGGAATTGGGTGATGGAACCCTTCTTGCCCTTCACGATACCTGCACGCTCGTAGAGCATGGCCAAGTCGGTGTACATGTATCCGGGATAACCACGTCGGCCTGGAACTTCTTCACGAGCAGCACCGATTTGACGAAGTGCGTCGCAGTAGTTGGTCATGTCCGTGTAAATAACCAGCACGTGGTAGTCCTTCTCAAACGCCAAGTATTCGGCGGCGGTCAAGGCAAGACGTGGCGTAATGATTCGCTCGACAGCAGGGTCGTCAGCGAGGTTAACGAACAACACAGCGTTCTCAAGTGCACCGGTGCGCTCCAAGTCGGAACGGAAGAAGTTGTATTCCTCAGCGGTGATACCCATGGCGCAGAACACCACAATGAACTCTTCATCCGAGCCCTTGAGCTTGGCCTGTCGGGCGATTTGCAAAGCGATGTCGTTGTGAGGGAGACCCGAGGCAGAAAAGATCGGCAGTTTCTGTCCACGAACGAGCGTTGTACAGCAGTCAATGGCCGAAATGCCCGTTTGGATGAAGTCATGGGGCGACTGTCGGCTGTAAGGGTTGATGGCCGCACCGATGATGTCGGCTTTTTCTTCGGCAACGATTTCGGGGCCACCGTCTCGGGGGCGACCGGCACCGTCGAGAATGCGTCCAACGAGGTCGGTGCTCACGGGGAGTTTGAACACATCACCCATGAAGGTAACACCGGTGTCCCGGTTGATCTTGGCCGTCCCTTCAAACACCTGGACGATGACGAGGTCATCGGAGGTATCGAGGACTTGACCGTTCTTGATATCGCCATTTGACAGGCGGAGGGTTACGATTTCACCAAACGCAACGGGCTCGGTTTTGTTCAAAAAGACCAATGGGCCCTTGACGTCGGTAATGGTTCGGTATTCTTTTCCAGTCATCTTCATCCTCTCCTCAGTTAGCCTCCACGGCGTTGGCGATTTCTTCGGTCATCTCCTTGACCATGGCTTCAATGCGGTCAATGTAGCCCTCTTCGAACCGGCCACGCATCAAGTTTGAGCGGGCAGGGACGTTGACGACATCGTTGAGCAGCGCACCGTCAGCCATGGCGGTCTTGGCGGCTTCCTGGAAGGACAGGATGGCCTTGGCCATCTCGTATTGCAACTTGATGTCGCAGTAAGCGTCAACGGGGTCGAAACCGTTCTGCTGAAGGAAGAACTCACGAATCATACGAGCGACTTCAAGGGTCAATTGCTGGTCGACTGGCAGAGCGTCGGAACCGACCAACTGGACGATTTCTTGCAGCTCGGCCTCAATCTGAAGCAGACCACTGATTTGGGTTCGAATCTCAGGGAAGTCTTGTGCGATGTTGTCCCGGAACCATTGGTCGAGGCTCTGCGGATAGAGCGAGTACGAGTTCAGCCAATTGATGGCAGGGAAGTGGCGTTGTCGAGCCAGCCCTGCGTCGAGACCCCAAAACACCTTCACGATACGAAGGGTACCTTGGGACACCGGCTCAGAGATGTCACCACCGGGTGGCGACACAGCACCGATGACGGTGACAGACCCGTCGTCGCCGTTGAGGGTTTCAACACGGCCGGCTCGTTCGTAGAACTCGGCGATACGGGACGAAAGGTAAGCAGGGTAGCCTTCCTCACCGGGCATTTCTTCCAGACGGGAGGAAATTTCACGCATGGCTTCAGCCCAACGGGAGGTGGAGTCGGCCATCAGCGCCACGTCATAGCCCATGTCTCGGAAGTACTCGGCGATGGTGATTCCGGTGTACACAGATGCTTCACGGGCAGCCACTGGCATGTTGGAGGTGTTGGCGATCATGACCGTACGGTTCATGAGTGGTTTTCCGGTGTTGGGGTCAATCAGGTGAGGGAACTCGTCCAACACTTCGGTCATCTCATTGCCACGCTCTCCACAGCCGATGTAAACGACGAGTTGAGCATCGGAGTACTTGGCCAGAGATTGCTGGGTGACCGTCTTTCCGGACCCGAATGGACCAGGAATACCGGCTGCACCGCCTTTGGCAAGCGGGAACAGGAAGTCAAGAATGCGCATACCAGTGACGAGAGGCGTGTCAGGAGCATACTTCTGCGTGAAGGGGCGAGGGGTTCGGACCGGCCACTTCTGCATCATCTGCAACTCGCTGCCATCCTCGAGGACACAAACGGTTTGAGTCACGTTGAAGTCACCGGATTCAATCGACTTCACCTTGCCACCTTTGCCGGGTGGTACCATGATCTTGTGAATGATGGTCTCGGTTTCTTGGACGTGGCCGATGACTTGGCCGCTGACCACTTCATCGCCCTTGGCGACTTGTGGCTCGAACGTCCAGGTCTTCTCCATGTCAAAGGCGTCGGCATCGACACCACGGGTGATGAACACACCCATGACTTCCTCAAGGGTGGCAAGCGGTCGCTGAATACCATCGTAAATTTGGGTTAGGAGGCCAGGGCCCAAGGAAACAGAGAGCGTCTCTTCGGTGTTCAGCACTGGCTCGCCAGGTCGAATACCCGAGGTGTCTTCGTACACCTGGATGACAGCCTTGTCGCCGTGCAGCTCAATCACTTCGCCCATGAGACCTTCGTGGCCAACACGGACAACGTCGTACATTGCAGCGTTCATGCCAGTGGCGGTTACCACCGGCCCCGAAATTCGGTAAATCACTCCTTCATTGCTCATTTTTTCTTCCTCCTGTTTTTGGGTTGGAACATTACTTCCACAAATCGACTCCAATGGCCTTGCGAATGGTATCTCGCAAGGTGGTGTCTTCCTCCGTACCGATGCCGAGCACGGTGGGGGAGACGGACGCCGACAATTGATCTCGCAATCGTTCGGGCAACGTGGCCATCACAGCGGAGTCGACCACCATGATACCAACGGATTTGTTGTTGAGTAGGGAGCGAAGCGTGGTGTGCAGTTCCTCTTCGCCGTTTGGATTGTAAAGGCTCGACAGCCCTGCGAGCTGGAAGCCAAGGGTGAAGGCAGGAGAACCAACGACTGCAATCTCCATTCATCATCACCTCAGAGTAGATGCGCCTCGAGCACAGCGGCCGACAAACCGGCCAATCGTCCACGGACGATGAGTCGAAGGTCCGAGACCTCCTGAACTTTCATGGCGATGTAGTAGATGATGGGGAGGGCAGATACGGGATGGAGGTAGCTCATCCGTTGCATCATGTCGTGCTCCCTGGTGTTCATCCATGTGACCACCGAGTCGAGGCTTCGGGTTGTTTCGGCTTCTTCAAGAGCGGATTCAAACGATTGGAAATCAAACTTGTTGGCACTGCGAAGCAGGTCCAACATGGCACTTCGCCCACCGGTTGCGATGGAGGAGAACGCCCGTTTGGGTACAAGCTGACCGCCTGGAATCAAGAGTGACACGAGACGTTCGTTGTCGATGCCAACCGCACTGGCTTCCAAGATGTTGGAGATGTTCGTGTGGTCGATTTCTGCAGCAAACAACCGCTTCAGGAAGCGAGCTGGTGCGCCTTTTGCTTGGCCCAGCGCTTTGATGGACGCAGCGTAGTAGTGCCGGTCAAGCGCATCTTCGTAATCGGAGAGACGACCGTCTTCAGGTACCTTAGCAAGAGCAGGACCGAAGGCCTTGCGACGCATCAGGTTCGCTGCTGACTTCATGTCGTCGCAACTTTCCACGACCTTGAGCCAAGGCGTGTTAACATCGTTGATCTCTGGCAGAATGCTGTTGCCGACTTCTTCGACCGATACTTCGTTGTGGATGGCACGGAACACCGCTTTGGCGTTTTGGTACTCAAAGCGAGACGTGTAAATCTCGATGAGGGGTCGAATCGATTTGTTGGTCATGTTGACCATTTGCGTCAATTCGGATTCCAAGTTGTGCGTTAGCGCTGCTTCAACGAGGTCGCCACCGGCCAGTTTACCAGCGTACAAATCGATTTCAGTGCGGTAGCCAAGGTCACCCACGGCCACGGTCAACTGGTCCACAGACTGGTTGATGAGTTGTCGAAGACGCGCTCGGTCCGCCAACTTCTGTCGTCGTGCCTTGGCACGCGAGACGACATAGGGGGTGTTGCCGAGCATCATCTTCTCACCTTCTTCATCCAAACAGGGTTTCGTTCACGGCGGCGAGCTGGTTTGACCAAGCCCGCTCAAGCATGTTGTCGAATCGCATGTCAAACGACACCGACCCGTCTTCTGCTTCGAGAATGAAGCCTCCAAGGCCGTCCACGCTCTCGCCGACCTTGCGGTCGCCGGCCTCTTTGGAGATGGCAGCGCGGTCAATCTCAACGGGCAAAATCACAAACTTGCCTTTAGCCAGTTTCTTTGACTGGGACAGCAGGGATTTGAGAAGCGCTGCTCGACCTTTCATGCCGGGGTCGGCGATGTGGTTTCGTGCAGCCTCGTAGGTGGCATCAAGCACTTTGCGGCGAGCGATCAACACGTCCTTTTGGTTGGACTGTCGGGCGCTGGCCACCGTTTCTCGTGCAATCTGTATGGCTTCTTTCTCTGCTCGCTGTTGTGCTTCATCACGCAGGGCGCTGGCTTTGGCTTCAGCTTCAGCCAGCAGTTGCTTGGCTTCGGCCTTGGCTTCGGCAATCAGCGCTTTTGCGTCCTTTTCAGCAGCAGCAGCGATGTCGTTGGCAAGTGTTTCAAGGGTCATCGTATCGTCTCCGTCTTCGTTTTCGATGTGGGCAGAGCCCACACGTCCACCGTTCGTCCTCAGTTTCCGCCGAGGAAGAGCGGGAGGGCTCCGAGAATCACGATGGATTCTGGGAGAGCCGTGAAGATAAGTCCGTATCCGAACTTGCTTCCGTCTTCAGCGATCATGCCGATGGCAGCGCTGCCGATGGCGGCTTGGGAAAAGCCAGCACCGATGGCGGCAAGGCCAAGGGCCAGGCCGACACCAACGTCGCCGGTCATTCCGTCGGTTGCACCGCTGTCCGTCGTATCTTCCGCAGCAGCGACGCCTTGGGCGACCAAGGCGACGGTCAGCAGAACGATCAGGGTGCGCAGGCTCGTTTTCAGGGTATTCTTGTTCATTTTTCTACCTCCAGTTTGTTGTCCATGGGACTATGATTGCCCCTCCGTGTGGAGGGTGCGACCGCCAATCGGGGTAAAAACCCGACCGGTGCCGCTGTAGAACTTGCCCATCCACTCAACGAAGTGGAGACGGGCTGCGTGAATGCTGGGCGAGAGGATGCCGAGAGCCAAAGCGAAGGCTTGGATGAAGAGGAAGAGAACAAAGCCGAGAACGATGGTTGCGATGCCGCCGCCGGACAGCATGAGGTCCCACCCCATGTCGAGGGAGACCTGAGCAATCTTCACGCCAGCGACGCCAACGCCCATCACACGCAGGTAGGAGAGGGTGTTGGCCAGCAGGCCGAACGTCTCAATGGGGCCCATGATGATGCCACCGGCCCAGCCGAACTTTTCGTAGATGGCCAGCCCGATGATGAGGCACCCCACCCCGACCAGCATGACCATGGCGTAGGGCGTTGGTTCCAACACAGCATGCTCGCCGGTCAAGAAGCCGTAGATGTGAATGGTTCCAGTGGTCAGAATGATCATCCAACTGCCCTTCTCAAAGAAGGCCGCCAGGAGACCGTGTGCACGGGCGACATTGATGAAACCAAGGATGTAGCCGAACATGAGGTGAGCCACACCGAGGTAGACAGAGAGCAGAACATATTCCTGAATGGAACTGGTGGCTCGATGGAAGGGGATGTGGGTGTAGCTCATGCCGAGGGTCTCGGTCATGAACTTGGGGAACTCGATGTGCTCATAAGTCCAAGCGTAGAATCCTGCCAGCGGTGAGGCGTTGCCCATTCGACCGGTGTCATCCCAGACAAAGCCAAAGCCCTCTGCGAATAAGAAGCCCCAAATCATACACCAGACGCCCATCCACTTCAGGATGGTAATACCGTTTTTGACGACGGGATCGGCTGCGAATGGTTTGGTCCCAAGGTAGACACCAATCAAGAAGATGATGAGGCCGTATCCAAAGTCCCCAAGGATGAGGCCGTAGATGATGGGGAAGGTGAGCATCATGAAGAACGTCGGGTCAAAGGTACCGTAGGCAGGACGACCAACGAGGCCGACAAGGAGCTCAAACGGACGGGAAACATTTCCGTTTTCCAAGGCCACGGGCGGCGTCGATTCGTGGTGGGCATCGTGGTCTTCGTCGTGGTCATCATCGTGGTGATGGTGGTCGTCGACAAAGGCCTCAACCTCCATGTGGGAGGCGTATTCCTTGAGGGCGGACTTGACTCTGCCGGCATTGGCGGACGGCACCCAAGCATCGAGGGCAAAGGCTTGTCCAGAAACAGCGAGTTGCGTTGGTGCGGTGTGAATGCCGTCCTCCTTGACGAGGTATTCATGAATCGCGAGAATGTTTCGTCCGTTGTTTCGAGCCCATCGCTCGGCGTCTTCCGAAGCAGAAAACATGGTGCCCTCCACCTCGCTTCGCTTGGCGAGAAGGGACTTGAGGGCCTCAGCAGGCGTGCCACCCATGTTCGGAATCTGGACGGGTTTTCCGCCCAAGTCGCCCAAGGCCATCTGAACCTCGGCGCCCTCGGAGGGGAGGCAGGCTACGGCCACGATACCGGGAGCAGCGGCCAACTCCACCTTCTGCAAAAGGGAGCCGAAGACACTGGCGGCCTTGCTGGATTTCTTGGTCTCAGCGACGTAAACCTCAACTCGACTGGATCCAGCCAGCAACTCGAGGTCCATGTTCAACGGCTCAAGACGTCGCAGAAGGTGAATTTGTTCGTCGAGGACAGCAAGTTCGGACTCTGCATCTCGGTGGGTGTCGAGCAGGTCAAGGCCCTTTTGCAGTTCATCTCCGAAGGAGCCTTCGAGGAGTTCCTTGACTCGGCGGATGGGGACGGGGCCATCAGCGTTCACGGGTTTGAAAGCCGAGATGGCCGCTCGAACCTTGGCAAGGAGGGCGCTGACCTGGTTCGCCTCTTCTGAATCACTGGCATGGCCAACGTTGACGCCGTCTTCGAAATTGGTGTAGGATTCGATGTGGACGCATCCGAGGTTGGTGCAAACACGGAGCACATCGGCCATGCGGTCAACAGGGGCTGCGACCGTCAAGCGAGACATGGCGACCGTGTCGAACATGGTATCGCCTCATTGGGATGAAAGAGCATCAACCACCATGTTGACGGCAGTGTCTTGGTTGCTCGCGGAGTTGGATTCAATCTTGCTGACTTCGCCAGCCCCGGTCGCTTTGACCTGGTCGGCTTCACCTTGGGCCTTCGCACGTGCGTCGTCAAGGATCTTTTGCGTCATGGCGACGGTTTCATCGGCGGCATTTTGAACCATCTCGGATGCTTTACGGCGAGCATCAGAGAGGATTTTGGAGGCTTCTTCTTGGGCTTCTGCAAGACGCTTCTCGGCGTCTTGCTCAGCCGTCTTGATGCTTCGAAGGACCTCGGACATACCCATGAAGAACACCTAATGATTTTCGCACCGGAAGGGGGTTTAAGAGTCTAACGGGGTGCGTTGTTGGCCTCAATTTTCGGGCTTCGTTCCACGGAATCGGCTGGCCATGCCGAACGGATAGAGCAGGCGGCCTTGAACATTGGAAAATCCAACATCTCGCATCATGCTTCGATAGTATCCGTTCGTGCCATAGTGCGTGTAGCTGGCAGCCAGCCCCTTCCACGGGTGATTTTTCTCCTTGGTGATGAGGCGCGCCATCACTTGAACCACGCTGTTCATCCACAAATAGCCAAAGAAACCGTGCAGTTTGTTGGCTTTCCCTGCGTCGCAAATCACCAAGCGACCTCCGGGTTTGAGCACGCGATAGATCTCACGCAGCCCCTGCGCTTTGTCCTGGAAATCCCGGAACGAAAAGAGGCAGAAGACCATGTCGAACGTGTTGTCGGGCAGAGGAATGTTCTCGGCGATGGCTTGTACATATTCAGCCGGACCTTCACCCCGAGCAGCACGAGCAGCGTCCACACGTGGCTGTGCGGTGGCGAGCATCTCAGGCGACGGGTCGAGGCAGGTCAAGTCCATCCCGACCAAATCCTCGGCGAATGACCCCGGACCACACCCGACCTCGAGCACCTTCATGCCGGGCTCAGCGTGGTTTCGGACGTTTCGTCGCCAGCGCTTGTCTTGACCAAAGGTCATCCAAGTATTGACGCGGTCGTAATTGGGGATGGTGGCTTCAAGTTGACCTTCGAGCATTTCCCAGGCGTCGGTATCGATGCCTGACGCATCAAAGCCGCCGGTCGCTGCTCGCTTCCCCATGATGGTTGGCGAACCCCCGACCGTTTTGGACATGTCGTTTGACCCACAGCCCTCGTCAAGCGATACGTTCCACGGTTTCTGGAGTAATGCCCTCTTCGGGCGTCACTCGGAACACGAGGATTTTGAGATTCTCGGGAGCGTTTCTGAACTTCGAGACGATCATGGAGTTTTCAAAATCCGTACCGACGGTTCGAACCTTGAAGGACAACACCATGTCCGCAATGGAAGACAATTCCTGTTTGATCAGAGGGTCAAGACCGTCGGAGGACACCGAAATCATCAGCAAACCCCGCACCATCTGTGCGTGGGCTTGCAGCATACGAACCATGGAAATCACTCGAGCAGGGTCCTCACGCTGGATGAAGAAATCAAGGTTGTCGAGGACGGCCCTAAAATACGGACCAAGACCCATGATTTCGTTGGTGACTTCGGTAAGGTAGTCTTGGCTGCTATCGTCCACGAAGCGAGTTTGTGCGAGCCGTTGAATGTCGTCCAGTTGGAATCCTTCCAGCCGGTAGCGGCTGGCCAAGAGTTCACGCTCCAACACGTTGGCGTTGTATTCCTCCCCAATGGTGCGAACGTTGATGTCAAGGGGCCAATTGTATTTTTTGAAAATCCGAATGATCTCTTGCTGACCTTCGTCGGTGGCAATATAGAGGGTGTTTTCGGGTTCTTCAGCCGGCGAGGTGAACTGCTTGGCAAACAACTCACTCCCCGAACCCGTTTCAGTGAACGCAATCATGGTGAAGCCACGAGGGACACCGCCACGCATTTCATTGTCAAACTTCGGAACGCCGAAAGAGCCAACGGAACCGAAGAACTCCTCGTCTTCTGGGTCAAATGTGATTTTTCGAGCCATCTTCCATCACCTCAGAGGAGAACCACCTGCCCACGGTCGACCAGGTCCGTGCAGTACGTGTCCAAATTGGCCAACACCAAAGGCGGGGTTTGGTCCGGAACGTTGAGGATGACCGAAAGCACCTCGCGTTGACGGAAGGTGTTGATGAACGTGTGAAGGTATTCAGCCAGCATTCGGTCATCGTTGTAAATCGCCAAGGCGTTCACGCTGTCGAGGAAGACGAAATTGCGCTGACTGTTCACGGTACGAAGCGTATAGAGGGTTCGCAAGAGGATGCTCTCGAGCATGATAGGACTGTCGATGAAGGTGATGTTGTTGTAAGGAACGTCTGTACCGCCCAGCACCCCCGAGGAGACGAGGTCAAGAAACTGAATGTTTGAGACGTCAACACCGATGGCCTCGAAGGCCTGGATGATTTCAACGGCTCCCCGGCTAGCCGAGATGTAAACGCCGCCCATTTCGAACATCTGCATGAGGGGAATCATGGTGCTGGCGGTCACAGCAAAAGCATTGGCAGAGCTTAGCCGAACCTGGACGGAACTGCCCAAGGAGACTTGGGTGAGTTGCTCGGCAATCATCTGGTCAAGTTCAAACATCCCTAAGCCCCCCAGCGTGAGGTGTTATCGCTTGAGGCGCCCCACTTCAACATCGGAATGAGCATGACCCCAAGCGGGGTGAGCTCGATAGCATGTTTAGCACGACTGTGCGAAGTACCTCGCATTTTCACGACCTGAAGGAAACGAAGGAGGTGCCCCATGCGTTCTGAGTCGCCCATGACAATGATGCCGTCGGCGATGGCCTCCTCAACACCAAAAGACGACCAGTGAGCGTTTTCGGTCGCCGAAGTGATCTCAGAAATCAAGATGGTCGTGCATCCCAGCGTGGCGAGTTTCTTTCCCAACGTGAACAGGAAATCTCGAATCAATTGTTCGGACTTGATCTTGTAACAGAGCGTGGTTACCGAGTCGATAACGAGGCGAGTGACACCGATGGTGTTTACAATGTCCACGATGGACTTGATGAGGGCGTGAACGTCATCGAGGTCGAAAGAGGCCTTATCGAGGCCGAGCCAGGAATAGAGCACGTCCATGTCAAAAACGTTGATCAGGCCAGAATCGACCATGTTCATGTCAAAGAAAGCGTACTGGCGAATATTTTCCAGCAACTTCACCGATGGTTCGGTGGCCGTAAAATGCGCACAGGCTTCGCCCGCCAACGCACCCCGAACGAGAAATTCCATGCCGAGGGTGGTCTTTCCTGAACCGCAAGTTCCTGCCGCCAAAACGGTTGAACCGTAGGGAATCCCGCCGCGCAGGATTTCATCCAATCCGTGGATGCCCGTCACACAACGGTCTCGGGTGTATACGCTGGTAGGTTGCATGGGACCAAGCGGAAGGAAACGCCTCGGGTTGATGAAGTGTTTGGACGATAGAGTCCTGAAGAGAAGCGAATCATGCCTCGTATTCACCGGGTGTGGGGTTGTCCTCAAGGCTCCATGCAGAGGAACTGAAGCGGTCGGTGCCGTCCCACACCAACGATTGCCCAGTCACCATGAACAACTGAGTGTCACCGCCCCATTCCAGGCGCACAACATCGGCGGGGGTGATTTCGTCAAGTTGGGTGTATCGGAGGCTCAAAAGCCCACGGCCGTCGGCCAAACCGTTGAGTTGCCCCACGCCAAGGAAGCCAAGCGCTCCGAGGTCGATGACGTGGCTTGCGTTGCCAGCCACCTGCGATGAGGGGTCGCCGGTCAACACGGAGAGCGACTGTCCAGCCACCACGCCGCTCTGGAGCAAGAGGTTGCTCGAAGTTGAGCCCGAGGTGTGATTGAACGACCACCCTTGGAGGGCGATGGCGAAGTCGTTCGGGTTGTGAAGTTCAATCCATTCCGGGCCGGCTGAAGAAGGACGAATCATCACTTCCGTGATGTGGAGAATGTTGTTTTTCCGCCCACCATCGTGAACTTCAAGCACTACAGAAATCTGTTCACCATCTTGTTGGAAGGAACGGTAGGCCGTTGAACTCGAAGGGGCTGTGCCCCGTTCTGTTCCACCGTCAAACAACACCAATCCGGTTCGTTCGGGGGCTTCGCTTTCCAACACACGAATGCTCAGATGAAGGCTCATGTCAGCATCCAGTCCCAAACCCGCCGCCATGCCGTCTTCTGTCACGTTGTGCAAGGCACCGATACGATTCATGTCCAGTTTATGGTCGAGCATCAAACCGGGCTGCACACGTCCCGAATCAAGCGCATCCGCTGCGGCAAGGTGCCAGTCCGCTGTGGAATTCGTGTAATCCAATTCTTCGGCCATGGGGACAAACCAGCCCTCACCAGAGGTCAAGCGGTCAAGCCCCAAAGACGCCGCACGGTCCAAACGATCAACATCGGGATCGTTTGAGCCCATTTGGAGCTGAGCAAGGGACAAAAACGCCGTGAGAATCATCAAGAACAGGGTGAAGGCCGAGAGGAACTCGATGACGGCGGTCAGACCACCTTCGTCCCGTTCGCTATGATGGGACGCCCTGCGCATGGTTTAACCAGCCCTGCACAATTCATGAGGTTGCCGCTTTTTCTTTTCCCAAGCGGGCGGCATCTGTTGGCTTTGGGTCCGCTCGCTTTGCAGCATAACCACCTCTTAGGGTTCGTTACAAGCGATGAGTCTTTGAATCACGGATGCGAGGAAAGCGTGATGAGCGAGCGCAAGCCACGTCAAGATACCAAGCAACGAGCGAGCCTTGGGTTTGTTTTGATGCTCCTGCTTTCCTCGCTCGGGGCTCTGGCCACCGTTCCGGCTTCGAGCGCAGCGGTACCGGGCTCCATCGGCATCACCGACAGCCTTTCGCCACTCCCCGATGCGTGGTATTCCTCCTTTGACACGCTGGAGTTTTCAGCCGAGATCACCAACAACTACGCCTCACCCTCGGGCGCATCTCGAACCCTCACCTGGTACGCCTGCGAGGGCGACGTGACGGTGGCCCAATGCAAATCCGTGTTCGACGACTCGGGCCAGTTCACCATCGGAAATATTCCAGGGCAATCATCCGCTGGGGTTGATTCCAGCGATTTGTGGAGTCCCGGCTCCAATGCAGAAGGCATCTTCACCGTGGTGTACGCCTTCAGTCAGAACGACCAAATGGCAGCGGACGACGAATTTCGATTCAACATTAACCTCACCGAAGACTTCGTCGACGTGGTGGCTGACACCGCTCACAACCCACTCATCCACCTGCAGAACCTCGCCGTCTACGACGAAGAACAGGTCCTCAACACCGAGACCGATTATGTCTTCAAGTCCAAAGGTGAATCAACCCTCTGTGGCGTCTGCACGTTCTCCGGTCAGTTTGGGTGGCAACTTTGGGACGTTGACGACACCATGATGCTCAAAGAAGCCTACAAAACGGTGGCCAACCTTCCTGCTTGGGGTGGAACCGACCCCTTCAACATCAACCTGCCAGCCTTCAGCTACAGCCAAGAGGGGCGCTACTTGCTCAAGTACGGCCTCTTTTCAAGCACTGGCAATCCCTACGGTGACCTCAACCCAGGCAACAACCTCGCTTCGTTCGAAATCGTCCTCAACGATAGCATTGACCTCAAGGTCGTTGATGTCTATCCCAGCCATAGCGCACAATCATCTCAGTTCTACTACGGGACCGACCGCGTCATCTCAACCTACGCCAACCTCGGCAACATGTCGGTGGAGAACATCTCCATCTCCTATCAGGTTTACAACTCACAATACGACTTGGAAGTTGACAGCACGTGCCTTATTCCTGTCATGCACCCAGGTGACACCGCCACGTGTAACTTCAACATGACCACCACCGGCAACAACCGTCTCATCCGAGTCCAATTGCCAACCATCTACCAAAACGGCGAAGACGTCCGCATGGGCGATAATTTGTACCAACTGACCGTGAACGTTCAAGTTGGACCCATCAATCCCTATGTACAGACCAATTCTGACAGCGACATCTACCTCACCACCGATGATGTTGAACTGGTGGGTCGTTACGGTTCTATCGCCTCACAGCCCCTCAATTTCACCTGGCGTGAGGGGTTCTATGTTTGGGGCCATGGCCAAGCCCTCAACCGAACCGGTGAAGCCTTCGGTTTGGGCCATCACAACCTTACCCTACAAGTGACCGACCCGTTTGGCGAAACCGAGTACGCCTACGTTGAGTTCGATGTTCTCAACTCAGTTTCCATCGATGCACCCTACATGACCGGTTTCGCCATCACCGAAGAGCAAGCCACGGCCTCTCGGAGCATGTTATTGCCGCATCTTGGTAAGAATTACGGCATTGGGGGTGGCGATTCACCGTTGATGATGATCGACGTCTCCATTGACGCTTCATCGGCAGATGACCCCGGCCTTCGAAGCCTGGACTTGAACCTCAATCTCACCGCCATCCTCCCCGAGAACATCGATTTGAGCACGGTTGATGTGCGCTACCTCCCCGATGTTGACAGCGTAGCATGGGAGTTCCTCGACGGGGTGGACTCCTATTCGTTTGGCCCCGACTTTACCGAAGTGGATATCTCGATGACCAAGGACGGTGTCATTCTTCTGATCGGTGTCCTCCCAACCGCTGACGTCACCGCCACCGGCGTCGAGTGGACCCAACTTCAAGGCGGTCAAATCGAATTGAATTGGACCGGTACTGGCGACTTAACCAACCCCTACGTCGGCGGATGGAACGTGTACAAAATTGCAGGCATCCCGGGCACCACGGTGTTCCCTGAAACCGCCAGCGGCATCAACGAAAACATCTGGGAAGAACTCACCTTGGACTCGTTCACCACCACCCTTTCCCTTGAGACGGTGGCCTGGCTCGACCCCGTTCCCCTCGAGACCGGTATTTGCGCTTCGTACGCTATTATCCCCATCGACCGTGAAGGAAACGCCAACCTGCAGCAAGCAAACATCACCCGTGTTGACGGTGCAGCCGCTCAACTTTGCGGCGACGCGATTCCACCCTCGACCACGCTTGAGAGCCTCAGCCACACGTGGGTGTTCACCAACGACACGGCGTGCTTTGAGGCGCAGCAAGATTGGTCCCTGTGCTACAACGCCACCCTGACATGGACTTGGCCAGCCCATGAAGCCCAGGGTGAACTGACATGGAACGTGTATCGCGTTGAGACGCGACCCGTTGACATCGACCTTCGATTCATCGAACCCCTGTTCAGCGGCCTCAAGGGAACCCCTGGCGAGGAGGGAACACTCGTGCAAAGCGGCCTTGATCGAGACGGCATCCAACCCATGCGGACGTACTACTACATCTTCGCACCCATCGACAGCGTTGGCAACGAAATGATGCTGGCCAGCTACCCGTCTGACAACATCGAGCGTGTGCACATCGAAGAGGACTGGTGGTCCTACAATCAACATCTCATTCCGCCCGAGCCTGAACCCCCCGAGCCCCCGTTGGGCATTCCATGGCTTCAGAAGCTGAACGACGCCATGGGGGTGGAAGAATTCCAATTGGCCGGTGCGGCCCTGCTCGCCACCATTGTGCTGAATTTCATTCTCTTGCCCATGATGCTCAAGAAGCGGAAGCGACTGAAGCGAGTCATCGAAGCCCGTAAGCGAAACAGCGCCGCTGCTACAGACTTTGACGACTTCTTTGAATGAGGATTGGCGCGGCAGGGGAGATTCGAACTCCCGAGGTGAGACACCACTGGATTAGCAATCCAGCGCAATGGCCAGGCTATGCGACTGCCGCTCGCACGCCGTCCACCTAAGAACCGCTCATCAAGATGACGGTGGCTGATACTTGTTCCGAACGGATGAAAAACGCATCATAGCGGACCCAAGAAGCCAAGCCAAGTGGGTGGGATGAAGGCGATGACGACCAGAGAGAGGAACATCCATCCGAGGTAAAACAGACTTCTGAAGAAGGATTTGGCTGCCTTTGGCATGCGGCCGTTTTCATCAAACGGCTCGTGTGGGTCGATGGCCCACACCGAGGCCGCATACCATACGGTAAGTCCACCTGAGACGAACGCCCACAGAAGCGGGAGTCCAGATTCTGGCCAGAAGCACGGCACAGAGCCCAACATTAGCAACAGCACGCAATAGACTTTGGATTGAAACACGGTATGCTGAGCCCCTTTGACCTCATTGAGCATGGGGATGTTCACCTTGCCATATTCTCCCGACCTGTACAGGGCCAACGCCCAGAAATGAGGCGGCGTCCAGAGGAAGATGAGAAAGAACAGCATCCAGGGCACAGGAGAACCAAGGTCGAGCATGTTGGCGTTAGCGATGGAATCACCTGCGGCCGCCGCCCAGCCGATGAGCGGGGGTGTCGAACCTGCAATTCCACCGATCACGATGTTTTGGGGTGTGCGACGCTTCAGCCACATGGAATAGACGAGGACGTAGAACAACACAGAAAAGGCTGACCAAAACGCCGCCTTCACACTGACGAGCAGAAAGAGGCTTGAGCCGATGATGGCGATGATGGACCCAAAGATCAGGGCGAATTGTGGCGTGGCATGGCCAAGCGGGACAGGGCGGTTCATGGTTCGCCGCATGTGGGGGTCAATGTCAGCGTCGTACCACATGTTGATGGCATTCGAGCCCCCGGCAGAGAGGGTACCTCCCACCACCGTGATGAGGGAGACCCAGAGGGTTTGACTCCACGTTCGCTCGAGGTCCATGACCCCATAGCGAGCAAAAGTGTCGTGCACGAGGATTGCACAGAGCGCCGTGATTTGGAGCAGGACGATCACGCGCAATTTCATGAGTTGCATCATCACCTTGACCATCCCCGGATGTGGATGGGCGTCGGTCACGGTGGGTCCAGTCATTCCTGCTCACCTGAATCGGATGGCAAGTTGTTCTGTGCTCGAGCAAAACGTGTGGCGAACATCAACACCACCGCCGCAAGGAAGGCACCCACGCCAACCACCAGATGGAGGAGTGAGAGCCATTCGGGAAAATCACCTACCTTGGCAAACACGATGTAAGACCCACCGACCATGACGTTGAGCATCCAAATGCCAGTGGTGATCTCTGCCAACCTGACCAGTTCAGCACTTCCGGCTTCCTGTTGCGAAGCCATGCGAAGGTTGCTCACACCCAACACGAGGACGAGCCCCACCAGCAAGGCTCCGAACCGGTGAATCATTTGGATAAAGATGCCCGGGCCGTCCAAAGAAGGCAAAAATGAACCCTGGCACTTTGGCCAACCATCGGGAAATCCAACCGAACAGCTCTGGTTGTATTGACCCCCTGCCGAAGAAGAAACCCAAGCGCCAAGGACGAGCAAGAGCCCCACGGCTGCTGTCATGGAATGGACCCGCACCGATTGGGCAGCGACAAAGGTGGCAGGTGCTCGCAAAAAGCCCCATGATGCGCCCTCTGTGATGCGCATGGTCATGTGCTGCCAGAGCAATCCCGCCGTGAAGATGCATGCCAGTGAGAGGTGGAGCGCCACGGTCCAATCAGCGTTGTCAAAACGAACGGTGACATAGCCGGCCGTGGCTTGAATCACCAACAAAGCAGCAGAAAATTGAGCGGCCCGTTCAACGTCCGATCCGTAAGAATCCCGCCACTTTCTCATCGCCAGCACATTGTACACGATGGGAACAGCGATCACACCCACCAACATCCGGTGGAACCACTCAACAAAGATTTGGAACACCGTATATCGGTGATCTTCACCACGTGAATCAATTTGGTCTGGATTGGCCGCCCAGTAGGCCGCCTGGTCATCTTCGGAGACCACGAAATGCCATGTACCGAAACAGGTGGGCCATTCTGGACACGATTCCCCTGCGTCGTTGATGCGGATGGAACCTCCAACCACGACGATGAGCAGCGCCATGATGGCGAGCACCAACGGAAGGGTGGATGGACGGCGCCACCACGGAGGTTCCATGTTGTGAGGTGAGAGGAGACCCCTTTTGAACAAATGCCTCCCCCCCCGTTCATGGGTTCCCAACCGTGGCCGGTCCTGCTCGCCGCGGTCCTGCTTCTCACACTCATCCCTGCTTCGGCTGAGCCAAACGAGGAGGAGACGAACGCTGTTCTTGGTGCTACGCTGGATGTCATGGTTCTGCCCGCATCATGCGTAACCAACGAAACCTGTGAGGCAAAACGCCCATCCCATCTCATCGAATATTTCAGCGCCGACTGGTGTGAGCCCTGTGAACAAGTGAGTGACCAGTTGCGAAACCTTTCGGACCACCACGCTGTTGTCCTCCAGCACCACCCCTCCCCGCAGGATGAAACGTTCCTCTCGGACTCAAAGCTACGAAACGACGTGGATTACAGGCTCATGTTCTACCCGTCATTGGTGGTCGATGGAGAACACCTCTTGACCGGTACTCGGCAAGCCATGGATTTGGATTCGCTCATGGAGAACAAAACCAGCGAATGGAGCGAACTTCGTCAGGTGGAACTGGTCAACGGCACCCTTCGATGGAACACCAGCACCAACGAGACCTTGGTCGCATGGTTGGTGGCGCCTGTGCCCCACGAGACAACAGGTGAAGTCCACCCGTCCGTCGCTTATCGCCGTCTCTCAACCTCGGCCGATGAGGGCGAATTGGTCCTCGACGCAGAGCCGTGGATGGACAACACCTCGGTGGTGGTCCTCCTCGAGCGCGAGGGTAGGCGAGCACTCAGTGTTGCTTCGTTGGCCCCCACCGGTTCATTTGACCTCAACGATGACGGGGGGGACCTCCCTGTGAGACAACAGCAGAACGAAGCCATGGTGCCGGCGCTGGTGGGCCTTGTTTTGGTGTTGGCACTTCTCCCAGCGATGGTGAGCCATGTCCGCCTTCTCCGTGCAAAAGACGATGAGACCTTCCCAACAAACGAGTCAGAAGAGTGAGGTAGGTTCAAAAAGAGTCGCTATCTCGGCTGAATGCGAGTCTCTCGCATGTGATTGATCATGGTCAAACCAGCACGCCAACACACTCGCTTTGAACGCGCTCGAATCATTGGTGCCCGTGCCCTTCAAATCGGAATGGGCGCCCCCCTCTACGCCACCGAGGATGTGCTCCGTGCGCAATTCAAGGAAGAACTCGTTTCCCTCTATGGTCTCGAGGAAGCCAACATTCGTTTCGTTCTGGACCCACTCAAGATTGCGCTCTACGAATACGAGAATCACTTGATTCCCATCGACATTGACCCTCACGAGTGATTTGAACCGCTCGAGGTAAAGCCGTAAAATTCGGCGTTGTCCATTTCAGGAAGGGCGTCACGCTTGACCAACAAGGTGCGAACTGCCCACAAATCAACGAAAATACGGTACTTTGTGGTGGCATCGAGATAATCCACGCCGCTTGAGCCACCCGTCCCCATTCGACGACCGATCATTCGCTCAACCATGCGTGCATGATGGGCACGGAACAGAAGCATGGACTGCTCAAGGTCGACAAAACTGTCGATGAGACGGCGAGGCCATGACAACAACGGAAGGTCACGGTAGGATTCAATGAACAACAACCCGGCTCGATGACGCAGTGGCTGGCCCTCAGTGAGGAGGAAGGATTCAGCCGCTAAAATGCCGGCTTGAATTCTCGGTCGAAGCGCTTCCTCCTCTCCGTGGCCGATGGCGACCATGTGAGCGATGACCTCTTCGCCATGTTGCCGCATCGCCTCAAGATGAGCATCAATGTACGATTGAACCACGACGTCATCTTCCCGGTCACCCGGGGAAGACCCGTGAATGGGGGTGCGAGACAACCAGGTGGTGAGCACATCGTTGAGCGAAGGGGCGCTTGATGTGGCCTCAAGGTCGGCAACGGCGGCGGCTGGGACCTTTCCTTCTCCGGCCAGCCGTTGCATGTGAGCAAGTGGGTCCATGCCGCCCATTCGTTGCTCGTTGTCCAAACCCATCAGCACCTCCAATTCACGCATCTGCCACGACTCAAAGCCAGACGAGGTCCCCAGTCGGTCCCTGAAGGCCAAGAAGTCCTGCGGTGAGAGCGTCTCCATCACCTTCCATTGGTCGGCCAGCAATCGGAAGATTTCACTGACTCGTTCCAAATGATGAACCACGCGAGGTATGCTGGCCTCCTCAATCCGGTCCAAGTCCATCAGGTCACGTGCCTCTTTCAACTCCCGGAGAATGAGTTTGAACCACAACTCAAAGCTTTGGTGAACGATGATGAAATGAAGTTCATCGTTGGACGGTGGTGGCGAATAACCATCTGGGCCGTCTTGCAACGACAGAAGTTCCTGCAGCCGCAGGTAGCCCCCGTAGGTGATTCGAGCAGGGGTTGATGTTTCGTCCATGCATCGAACGGTGCGAAACAACCCCATGAAACCTTCACCCGTTCGCTCCATATTTCTCCGATTGCCTCGCTTTCGAGCGAACTTCACGGGCAGCACGATGGGGCTTCTACATCTTTCCTTGACATAATACTCATAGAGCGATTACGAAACCCCTCCATATGGGCGTACCGCAGACCACCGTGCAGGAATGGCTCAAAGGCTACGACAAGGAAGGCATCACCGTTGGTGTCGTCGCCTCCCATTCTTCCCTTCAAATCCTCCATGGCGCACGCCAGGAGGGATTCCGCACCCTCGGCATTGCAGTTGGGGAAAATCGACGCCGATTCTACAAAGCCTTCCCAGGGGCGGACCCCGATGAATGGTTGATGCTCGAAGATTACCGAGAAATGCTCGATTATGCTGATTGGTTTCGCGAAAAGAACGTGATCATCATCCCTCATGGTTCGTTGGTCGAGTACCT
>Ga0181564_10001046_pt1 | contig 24483 bp, 26 predicted proteins | sample 011ome_24_FD_134512 | JGI IMG/M metagenome (GOLD analysis project Ga0181564, IMG submission 134512) | Coastal salt marsh microbial communities from the Groves Creek Marsh, Skidaway Island, Georgia - 011513CT metaG (megahit assembly) | ecosystem: Environmental > Aquatic > Marine > Intertidal... | reverse complement strand
CTAGATCTCTTATAGACATTCCATAAGGAAGTGATAGGATAATTTTTTTTTTCATAACTTATAAATCTAAAACTTTTAATTTTTACTTAATATATACTTTACAACTTTTTCATAGCCTTTAGGAGATAAATGCCCCCCTTTAATAGCATAATCTGGGCTATCTTTTTCAGTATTAATAATATCAGATGTGTTGATAAAATTAATCCTTTTTAAATTAGAATATGAACTTAAAAAATTTATGAAATCTTTTTCTCCCACCTGTGGTTTCCAGAAACTAGAAGCAGGAATATAAACAATTGTAACTTTACAATTGAATTTAACACAATGCTTCAAAGTAATATCTATTGCTTTTCTTGAAGGTTCACCATAATTAAAATCTATTGTGCTTGGTATAATCTTTATACTTTTTGTCAAACTAAGCGCTTTTCTAATTGAAGGTAAGCTTGACCTATATTTTAAGGATTTAAAAGCTATAAAAAAATAGGGAAATTTTTTTTCAAAATAATTTTTTGATGAAATAAAATTTTGAGCTAAATTTTCTTTTTTATTCTTAATAAAAAGTTTTTCATAGTTTGATTTTAGCTTTATTTGATTATTTGAAAGTTCAAAAAAACTTAAATTTTGTGAAACGTATAAATCATATAATTGTGAATCATATGCAGCATGTTTATCATTTGCATAAAAAATGATAAATACCTCCTTTGGTTTAAAAATAGGTATGAAAATATTTGATAAAGCAGAATAATGACTTGGTGAATTACCAGAAGACGCTAGATTTAAAGAATTCTTTCCTGTATACAATTCATACTTAGATACTATTGTATCTTTTTCATTTACACATGCACCATGAGCAAATGAGTCTCCAATAAAAAAAGTTTCTATTTTTTTGTCCCATTTTTCATCTTGATTTCTTAATCCATATCTATCTGTTTTATATGTAATTAAACCATATCCCTCATTGCAATAATAAGCCATATCATTTGGCTTACTTCCTACAGGAGCGATATTTAAGTTTTTGCTAAGTTCAAAAAATGGACCATCATAATCATAAAAACTTGGTACATAAAGATTATTAAATCCTTTTTTTTTTGCTTCTTCTTTTAATTTTAAATTTTCCTTTTTTAACTCTAATTCAATTTTTTTAGCCTCTGTTATAAAATTTAAATTTCCTAAATTAATTTTTCCAATAACCCAATCGCATAATATCAAAATTAGATAACAAATTAAAATTGTAAAAAAAATTAACAAAATATAATTTCTTGATTTTTTATACATCAGTAAAAATATTTTTTTGATTTTGGATCATTAAAAATTGTTGAAAAGAGAAAAATATCATATTTATCACTAAGAACTTTTAAAAAATCTTGACTAACTAGATCTCTTATAGACATTCCATAAGGAAGTGATAGGATAATTTTTTTTTTCATAAGTTGTAATTAAAAAAATGCTGATAAGTCTTAAAACCTTTATATCCAAAAATTTTTTTTCCCCACCAAAACTTGTAGTTAAAAATAAATTTCTAAACATATTAGGATTTCAAATTTTAAGGATTTACTACATGATTTTAAAATTTAAAACAAAGAAATTTTTTTTCTCAATAAGAAAAAAAGGTTCTATAGGAAGTAAAATAAATGAGGAAATATATAAAAAAGGATACTGCATAATTGAAGATTTTTTTAAAAAAAGTGAATTTGAACTCATAAAAAATACAATCGAATTAATCAAAAGAGAAAATGTTTTTCAGAAAGTTAAATATGGAAATGCAGACGTTTTAGTTGGTGAACTTATCATGTCAAAAAAATATAATAAAGATATTAAAAAAATTGTTGAATTATTTGATTGTTCTGAAGCAAAAACAGCAATTGAAAATATACTTTATTCAAAAATAAAACTATTCCCATGTCCTACATATCAAGAAATTACACTTAAGGAAAATTTAATAGATGAAGATGATATTAATTCTGAGTTTCACCCAGACAGGTTTTATACATGTGTAAAGAGTTTTTTTTATATTAATGACAATTTTAAAAAAAATGGAGCATTTGAATATTATCCTGAAAGTCATAAATTAAACAAAGAACGAATTATTTATGAGTATTTTCACAGTATTTTTGTTAGTAATAAAAATTTTAGGGAAAAAGATTTATTAAAAAAAGAATTTGTTTTAGCCAATAACAGAATAACTTTATCAGAAAAAAAACTAAAAGAGCTTTTTGGAGATCCAATTATTTGTTCAGCACCCGAAAACTCATTTGTAATTTCAAATAATATGGGGTTTCATAGAAGAGGTAAAATTCAACCTAATCAAGTTAGAAAGCATTTGAGAAATGATTATTATGATTTTCAAATTAATCCAATTTTAAGAAAAACAAAAAATTTAATAAGAAATAAGATAAAAAGTAGTTTGTATTAATTAAGAGTTATTTGTTTAGAACATTTTAGTGATAAATCTTTATTATGAGATATAATTATAAATGTTTGATCTTTATATTTATTAAAAATTTTATCAAAAATTTTATTTTCAGTTTTTTCATCAAGATTGCTACTGGGCTCATCCATAATTATTATTTTTTTTTTAGAGTAGATAGCTCTAGCTATTCCAATTCTTTGTTTTTGACCACCAGATACTAATGTTCCATTATCTCCAACTGTTAAGTCTTTATTATCAAATCTATCAATTAAATTATTAAGTTCTAAATCATCTAATATTTCACTTAAAAACTTATCATCATCTTTATTGTCGAAAAACCTTATATTATTTTTGATAGTATCGTTTAATAAATAAATTTCTTGTGGAACATACGCAAAATTATGTTTAATTTTTTCAAATTCTCCACTTATATCAACATTATCAAAATATATTTTTCCTTTTGAAGGATGAATTATTCCCATAATCAAATCAGTCAATGTAGATTTTCCAACTCCTGTTTTGCCAAGTATGACACATCTATCTCCAGATTTAATTTCAAAATTTAGATTCTTAATTATTTCTAAGCGATCGTAATTAAAATAAAGATTTTCAATTTTTATTTTTTTTCCAAAATCAATTTTTGCATTCTTATCATCAATTGATACTGATAATTTTTTTTTATCTAAATTTGTATTTATAGTATCAAAATAATTTTTTACATTTGCATTTGAACTTACCAAGCTTTGATATGCTACAACCATTCTTTGAACTGTTGGTAGTAATCTAAAAAAACAACCAACAAAAATTGCTAATTTAGCTATTAAAATTAAGCTGAATGAATTGCTAGTGGAGTTAATAATTATTATTGTAAAGAAAAAAAGAATCGAAATTAATTCGAAAAGTTGCCTACTTACTTGTGGAACTAGTTTTATATAATTATGTGATTTAGTTGCTTTGAAAATAAAATTTTTAGATAAATGAAAAAAATTTTTTTTCAAAGAATAAATATTAATTTCTTTGATTGCAGAAAAAATGTCTCCAAGTGTATTTGACCATTTACCATCATATAATAATTGATTACTACCACTTTTATTTAAAAAATTTTTTGTTAGTTTTTTTATTATCAGTACGACAATGGTAAATACTATAATTAAAATTGTTACAGATTTAAAATCCAAAAATAATAGATAAATTAAAAAAAATAATAACATAATGAAATCTGAAATTATGCCAACTCCATTGGAAATAAATCTTTGATAAATGAAATTGACTTCAGTAGTAAGATTTCTTAGAGCAATATTAATAATGTTTTCATTAAATGAAGACAAATTTTTATTTAAATATGAATTCAATAAATTTGAGTAAGTATTTACTCTCAATTCAACTAATATTTTGTTTTGGTAAAAAAAAATTAATGACATTAATGATGTCTTTAAAATTACAATTGCAGTCATAATTAATAAATTGCTATACAAATCTCCGATAAAAATATTATCTTCCAATATTTTTAGAAATAAAATATCGTCTAGTTGGTCAGTTTCAGGTAAGATCATAGCAAGTATTAGTGGAAGAAATAAAATTAAAACTATTTCTAATATGGCTTGAACAAATGCTAAAAAAAATAAAAATAATATTTTTAAACTATAATTTGATAATAATTTAAATAGAATTAATAAATTTTTTATAGCAAGTATCAATTTCTACTACCAAGCAGTTCTACCACCATCAACAGATATAATGGCTCCATTTAGATACTCTGTATTTTCGCTTAGCATCCAAATTAAAGTTGAAGAATAATCATTTTTATTAGCCATTCTTTTTTGTGGTATTAATTTAATTAATTTTTTATGAAAATTTTTATTCTGGTTGTTATAAATACCCCCAGGACAAATGCAATTACATCTTAAATTTTTATCTGGCCAATAAGTAGATAAATACCTTGTTAATCCTATAATGCCACTTTTAGAAACTGAGTAACTTATTGGTTTTTTATGCTTTATTATTTTTTTTTTAGTTTTTAATTCATAAAGATCCTGGTTGGGAGCTATCAATCCTAAATCTGATGATATATTAATTATTACTCCACCTTTTTTATTTTTTATTATTTGCTGTCCAAAATATTTTGAACATAAAAATGAACCTGTGAGGTTTATGTCTATGTCTCGTTTCCATCTACTAAGTTCAAAATTTTCTAATTTATCTTCATGGTTTTTGCTATTTTTTAATTTTGGATCATTGCTAGCAGCATTATTAATCAAACCATAAACTGACTTATATTTTTTAATGATATCTTTACATACGTTTTTAATTTCCTCTTCAGATGTAATATCAGTTTTATAAAAGATATTTTTTTTACTTGGCCTCTTAAGGTCAATAATTATTGGGATACCATTAAATTTTTTGATAGTATTAACTATAATTGTCCCAAAAAAACCACTTCCACCAGTTACAATTATAATCTTTTTTTTTAGATCAAACACTAGAGCAACCTGTTAGTTTGTCCCCCATCTACAATTAAGTTAGAGCCACTAATAAATGATGAAAAGTTAGATGATAAAAATAAAACTGCATTTGCGACATCCTCAGGTTTACCAAATTTTTTCATAGGAACGTTATTATTAATATATTGTAATACTTTTTTTTTATCTTTGGAGAGTTTTTTATACCAATTGTTTCCTTGCATTAGTATATTTCCAGGGGATACTAAATTTATTCTCATGCCAGGACTTAATTTTTTAGAAATATTCTTGGTATAAGAAATTAAAGCACTTTTTGAAACTGAGTACTCTATTGGAGCATTCAAGGCCTCTAGGCCAGCTATTGAAGATATAACAACTATAGAAGATTTTTTTTTGTTAAGGATATCAAAAAAAATATTAAAACAATTATAAAAAGTATTAAAGTTCTTATCAAATGATTTGTTCCAATTTTTTTTTTCTATAATTAAATCTCTTGTCCCAGTGCCACTTCCAACGTTACATACCATAACATCAATTTTTTTGAATTTAGATTTAATTTTTTTTTTTAAAATTTTAACTGAATTAAAATTTTCAAAATCTACATTGTATACATATTGGTTTTTTTTTTTATTTTCTATATTTTTTGTTTTTCTGCCTGTAATTATTACATGACATTTTTCTTCTAAAAATTTTTCAGCAATAATTTTTCCAATTCCACTTGTTGATCCTGTAATAAGAACTATTTTATCCTTTAAATTAAAATTCATATTTCACATTCCTTTTATAGACCAACCACCATCTACAACAATATCTGATCCTGTTATATACGACGAAGCATTAGATGCTAAAAATATTGATGCACCTATTATATCACTTGTTGTTCCCCATCTATTTAATAAGTTCCTTTTTTTTCTTATTAAATAGTTTTTTTTTGACTCAAAACTTTTTTTAGTCATATCTGTGTGTATATAACCTAAAACAAGGTTATTAACTCTAATTGATTTTTTAGACAAATCATAAGCCATGGATCTGGTTAATCCAGATAATCCAGACTTGCTAGCTATATATCCTGGATTATTTTCAAATCCAAAATATGAGGCAATGCTAGAAATGTTTATAATTGAACTATCTTTTTTAAGAAGAGGAATTAACAAGGTGTTTAATTCAAATATAGAAACTAAATTTAAGTCTAATATAGATTTAAAATTTTTAAAATTAAATTTTGGAATATTTTTTGTCGAAGTAATACCGGAACAATTTACTATAACATCAATCTTTCTAAATTTTTTTTTTATAATTTTATATGAATTTCTAATCTCACTAGTTTCAGAAATATCACATTTAATTGAGAAAAAATTTTTATTTTTTGATTTTACAAAAGTACGGCTTAGGTTAATCACTCTAGCTCGATTGTTTAGAAAAGCATTAACTATTTTTTTTCCAATCCCTCTAGATCCACCTACTACAATTATATTTTTTTCTTTAATTGAAAATATTCTACTTATATTTAAACTTTTCATAATTTTTTAAAATTTTTTTAAAGGTTTTTAATTGTCTTTTAAAAATATTTAATCCATCATTATCTCTATAAACTTGCATTGTATATGCCCCTTTAAAATTAAATTCATTAATTTTATTAAAAAGTTTATTAAAATTAGTATTCCCATTACCTAAGTAAACTGATTTCCCATTTAATAATCTATCTTTAATATGTATTGTAGAAATAAAAGATCCATATGAATCAAATTCCTCATTTATATCATATCCTAGACTTGCACTATTACCCACATCATAATTTACTTTTAAATAGGGAAGATTTGCGTCTTTAAGTAGTCTTTTAAAATTAATAGGACTCAGATCAGCTTCTAGAGAAATACTTATTTTTTTCTTTTCCAAAAATTTACCAATTAATGTTAAATTTTTTATAAGATTTTTTTTTTTTAAAGAGCTATTTAACGATGAACTATCAACACAAGGAATTACAATGTTTTTAACACCTAATTTTGATCCATTTTCTATCAAAATTTTAATTGTTTCTATATTTTCAAAACTTTCTTGTCCAGATAAATAAAAAGGTTTTTCCATAAAATAATCTACACACAAGTTTTCAATACGAACTTTGTATTGCTTTATAAATTTTAAAATTTCATTATTACTTTTCTCACTCATTAAAGGATTGTGGTGAGGAAGATTATTATCGAAAATAAATTCAATATGTTTTAATTGTAATTGCTTTGCAATTTTAAATTCTTTTTTCCAATTAAAATAAGGGTGCGACTGGTATAATCTTTTATATTTAGGAAGCAACCTACCTTGCATCACCCCTAAATTTTGTAATACTGAATTATAAATCAATCGTTTAAATGCTGTCTTAACTTGGTTGCATTCTTTTTTTCATCCTCAAGAAACTTTTTAACTCCATCTCCCATAGAAACTTCAATTTTTCTTATTGCACCTATGAGTTGACTGAGACCAGATGGTTCTAGTGAAGCTGATTGATCAGATCCATACATTGACCTATCTAATGTTATATGTCTTTCAAGAGAAGATATACCCAAACCTGCTGCTGCACATGAAATTGCCAAACCACTTTCATGGCCACTATAACCTACATTGCAGTTATATCTTTTCTTTAACTCTATAATCATTCTTAAATTTGCATCCTCAGGTTTCATTGGATAAGTAGAAACACAGTGCATTAATTCGTAAGAACAATTATTTTTTTCAAATATTTCTACAGCTTCATCAATTATTTTATAATCTGACATACCTGTGGATATAAAAGTATGTTTTTTTTGTTTAGCTACATCTTCAAGTAATTCTTTATAAACAATCATTGGACTTGCAATTTTATTATACTCAAGATCAAATTTTTTAAGAAAATTGGAACTATTTAAATCCCATGGAGAAGCAAACCATTTAATATCTTTCTGTTCACAATATTCAGATATAGTTTTATATTGATCTAATGAAAATTCTAAACCTTCTTTTTGTTCTCTCTGCGTAGTTCCCCAAGGAGACTCTCTTTTTTCATCTAAATATTCTGATGTATAAACTATGTTAATATCTCTTTTTTGGAATTTAACAGCATCGCACCCTGCTGTTTTAGCTAAATCGATAATTTTCTTACAAATATCTAAATCACCATTATGATTTATCCCAATTTCACCTATTACAAAAATTTTATTCATATATAAAGAAGATTATTTAATATATTGTTTATTAATAATGAGTATACATAAAATTTTAAAAATATATATAAAAACTTATTGATTAACTATTTAACTTTTTAATATTTTGTTGCAATTTTAATATAAATTCAGAGGTGAAATTAAATAAAAAAAAATTAAAAATCAATTATGAATATTTTATATTCTTTTCCGTTTTCTTAGTATTACTAATATCATTAAACTTTTTAAGGATTGATAACACAAAAACTTACAAATTAACTATTAAGCAAAGTAAGTATTATTATAATAATAATAGAAAATTTAAAGACTTAAATGCTAAAATAGAAAGAACATACAATAAACATTTTGTAGGTTTTTTTAAAGATAAATCATTCGAACTTTTAGAAAAACAAATTATTGAGAAATATAAAGCTGATATAGTTTCAATAAGAAATGTTAATGGAGTGACTATTTTATCAAAAGTTGAAATAAATGAAGCTTTGATTAATGATTTTATTAATTCAGAATTTGAAAGATATAAATCCTCAAAAATATTGACTAATAATAAATTTTATTTTTGCAGTAAAGTGTTTAACAATCAGGGAGATATTACAAATTTAATTTTAAATTTAATTGATTTAGATAGAAATAAAAAATTAGTTAATATCAATAATGGTAATTTAGTAGTGATATGCAATGATACTAAGCTTGATGACAAAATAATTTTCATAGATTTCAAAGAGTTTTCAAAAATCATTAAAGATGTTAAATTTCATAAATCTTTTGCAATAAATAAAAGAGAATTCAATACAAATACAAAACCATGGAATTTATTGATTTCACTAATTATTTCTTATGTATTCTTTATGATTATTAGATTTTCTAAATAAATTATTTAGATTTTACAGAATAAACAAATCCGTAAATTAAAGAATAAATAACTACAGTATAAAGGAATGAAGTTGTTGTAACTGTATGGTCAGACAAAAAAATAATTAACAATAACGAAAGATTTATATTGAAATTATTTATATCACTAGATTTGATAAGACTAACTATTGTGTAAATAAAAATTAGGAAAATTCCAATTCCACAATAATTTAATATTTCTAAAAAACCATTATGATATGAGACAGATATACTATGTATAAAAATATTTTCATTTAAGAATGGAAGTACTATGCTTTTGTAAGTCAATGAGTCTAAAAAAATAATAAATAAATATTCTCTTTTATGCAATGTTTCATGAAAACTTAAATTTAAAATTTTAAAATAACCAAGTTGAATAAATATAAATATAAAAATAGATAATGAAAATAAAAAAATCAGAAAAAATTTTCTTTCATTTTTAAAATAAAGTTCATTAAATTTTTTTTTATTAATTTTTAATAAATAAAATTTAAAAATAGATAATATAATAAGCAATATTGCTACATATAATCCTGTCAAAGATTTAAAAAAATATAGTTGTTGAAAACAAACAAATAAAGTAAAGACATAAAATATGGTATATTGAACATTGTTTTTTTTAAAGAATAACTCATCCACTAGTAAAGCTAAAGTAATCAAGTGAAAAACAAAAAAATATTGATAACTTCCATGTAAAAAGTTTAAAATATTATTAATTGGATGCGATTTAGCAAATAAATAGAACGAATTGGTACCCTCGTTTATAACATAAAAAAAATAAACAAAATAAACTATTGAAATGAATGAAAATATTAAGATTTTTCTAATTGATTTCTTTTTTGTTTCATTTTTTTTAAAAAAAAATTTAAAATATTCTATTAAACAAAGAAAAAAAATTATAGTAGCGTTCACATAAAAAAACCTTGAAGATATTACTTTATAAGCTCCATACAAAATCAATGATGCACTTATGTTAATCAGAAATAAAATTAGAGAAATCATTATTAGCTTATTCTGATAAAACTTCTCTCTAAAGAAACTTATTAAAAGTATTGGTGAAAGAATAAATATTGATAAGGGTAAATTTTTTGAAAAGTCAAAGAAAAAAAAATTAATTTCTATAAAAAACGGTGAGAGTATTATTAAAAAAAAGAATAAAAGATTTATTCTATAGCTACCAATCAAATTAAATTGGTTTAAGTTTTTTTGAAGCATCTTAAATTGCAATTATCTTTTCATGCTTATTTTCTTTAAAATATACATCTCTTGAATCTAGTATTTTTTTAGAAATTCTAAATATTTTTTTGTAATTAACTTTATCATGATTTGTTAAAATTAATGCAACATCTACTTTTTTAATTTTATTAATATCTATTGACCTAAATATTTTGTTTTTAATATTAATTTCCTTGATGAAAGGATCATGATAATGAGTAATAATATTTTTTTTTTTTAATAAATACTTATATATCTTCAAGGCGGGGGACTCTCGAACATCATTAATATTTTTTTTATATGCCAAACCAACAACTAATACATTACTAATATTTTTTAAATGAAAATTTATTTTATTAAAGATCCAAGAATTTAAATTTTTGTTAATTTTATTTGAAGTATCAATTAATTTTGTCTCAATTCCATTTTTTTCAGCAACCCATTTTAAGTAAAAAGGATCCACAGGTATGCAATGTCCGCCAATACCAGGTCCTGGTTTAAATGCTTTAAAACCATAAGGTTTTGTTGATGATGCTTTTATAACATTATTAGGGTCTATTTTTAGTTTATCACATATCATTTTAAATTCGTTCACGAAAGAAATATTTATATATCTAAAAGTGTTTTCTAATACTTTGGCACATTCAGCCTCTTTAATTGATGAACACATATATGTTTGGTCAAAAAATTTAGAGTAAAGTTTTAAAATATTTTTTTTACATTGACTAGTTTTACCGGAAATAAGTTTAGGAATTTTTTTATATTTAATTTTATTTTTTTTTATGCCAGGATCTACTCTTTCTGGGGAAAAGCATAAAAAAATATCCTTACCAACTACATATCTATTTTTTAAATTTGAAAAAAAAATATCTTCTGTAGCACCAGGGTATACTGTACTTTCAAAAATTAATGTTTGACCTTTAGTTAAATATTTAAATGTTTCTTTAATACTTTTATTATACTCACTTAAATCTGGTTTTAAATTTTTGATTGGTGTTGGCAATGTATAAACTATATAATCACATTCACTTAAAGTTGAGTAATTTTTAATGTGCAAGTAGTTTTTATTTATGTTATTTAATTCTGAATTTTTAACATCTGATAGATAAGATTTATTTTTATTTAATAAATCAATTTTTTTTTGATCTTTTTCATATCCATAAACAGTGAATTTCTTTGAAAACAGTAGAAATAATGGCAGCCCAACATAACCAAGACCGATTATTCCGATTTTAATTTTTTTTTTTAAGCGCATTTTCTAAAACATTTATATCGTTATAATGAAAGTGTTTATCAATTCTATTTCTATAATCTACATAATAATTTTTACCATTAATTTTTTTAAGTTTATTTTTTTGAATTATCATATCATGAAACTTAAAATCAAAAATTGTGAAAAAATAGTATTTTAATATATAATAAATCTTATCTCTGAGCTTTATATTTTTTTTCTTCACTAAAGAAGATACATCCTTAATAGCATTCAATATATTCTGTTCAGCTTGAGCTTTGCCATCTGAAAATAAAAAATTATTTTTTACTCTATTAATAAATTTAGAATTTTTTTTTAATTTTTTATTTAAAATTTTTTTCTTTATTAAGTTAAAATCATTTAAATTTCTTATAGTATATAAATTTTCTTTATTTTCTTTGTTTTTATAATCGTCATTTTTAAAAAGGCTTAGTTCGATTGCCTGTTTTTTAAGAGCAATAGCTTCGTATTGGGTATGACATGATCTCGCTAATAAATAATCAATTTCTGGTAAAATTGCTTCTATATAATCATTTATTGATATAAAAACGTTTTTTTTCTGAATTATATTTTTTAAATAAAGATCTGCTTTTTCCATAGGATGTATTTTTAAAATAAACATAATTTCTTTATGTTTTGTAATTTCATTAAAAAATTTAATAAATTTCTTTCGACTATCAGAAGCAATTTTCAAATTAACAATTCCTTTTTTTTCATTAATGAATTTTTTTTCTGATTTGTAATCATAATAATCTGCTCTAAAAAAATTTGTTGCAAGTAACATCTTTACTTTAAAAGTATTTTTTATTTTTAAAAAATTATTATCTAATGTAATTTCAGATAAATTTTTTCTAAAATATTCATTTTTTTTTTGTAAAGAAATAAAGCGCGGATAGCCGACAAAATAAGTCCTTAAATTTTTATTAAATCTATCAAATAATTTTTTTTGGTTCTTTGTCCATATAAATACCGCATCTAAACATTCATAACTATTAATTGGCCCTTTAGCTAAAAAAATTTTTTTTTTGTACATATGTGGGTGTCCCTCTGAGTGAAGACTTATTACTAGACATCCAAGTTTCTGTATTTTATCAGCAAGGTTTATCCACTCTTTTGATAAAAGTTGAGTTAAAATTACTAAGTCAATGTTATGTTTTATTATAAATGGAAGTTCTAATCCATTTCTACAAAAAAAAACTTCATAGGAATTTCTTTCAAGCAATTTTGATAACAAAAATAAATTAATTAAATCTCTTTTTTTTGAGTCAATCATAAAAAGAATTTTGATTTTTTTTTTATATGATTTAATCTTCATTCTTTAATCATATTATATTTATGGAAAAAATTAATATCACAATATTCTGGCTAACTTATTAATTTATTTTTTATACTTTGTTTGCTTTTATAACTTAACTTACATATATACCTTAAAAATAATTGAAATCTATCTTGAATCAAAATATAACATAATTATTATAATCCTCATGAATTTAAAAAACTTTAATAAAAATGGCATCATAACACTTAATAACGTTTTAAAAGAAAACGATCTCGATAAATTTTATCAATCAATATTACAAATTTCATATTTTCACTTACGAAAGTTAAAAGATAAAAAAAAAATAGTTGATAGAATTTACAATTCAAAAAAAAATATAGGTGATAAATTATCTAAAATGTATGAATTATTTGAAAAAAATGATAAAGAAGTTTTATATCAACTGCAAAAATTGTTTCCTAAAAGCATTGATGCAAAAAAAATTTTAGATAATAAAAATTTAATCTCTATTTTTAAAAAACTTTTAAATCTGAAAAAAAATGAACCCATTTTAATTGATGGTCCTGGATTGTTTATAAATAGGCCTAAAACTAAAAGGTTATTATATAGATGGCACTCTGAAAGCCATTATTATCCTAAAAGAAGAAATTTTTTGAACATTTGGTTTCCAATTTTTTTTAATAAGAATCCAAAAAATGGCACTATGTTTGTAAAAGAAAAATCCCACCTTTTGAGTGATTTACCATTTAACGAATATCAAGGATATGATGTTGAGTCACAGGGGAAAAAAAATCATTTTGTACAATTAGAAATTCCAGAAAACTTTGTAAAAGAACTAAAAACTTTTAAAGCTAATTTAGATGTTGGAGATTTATTAGTGTTTCATAGAAAAAGTATTCATACTTCGACGCAAAACTTATCTTCTAAATACTCTTTTGCTGTAGTTTTTAGAGTCTGGGATTTTTCTAAAGATTTAACCATTAGTGGAGATTTGAACGTTTCGCCTTATAGAGATATAAACAATGGTAGACCTAACCTTGAGGTAAATTTAGATTAATAATTGTCATAATTTAATTTATCTTGCACAATAAATATATTCTCTAGACAAAACTTAGCACCTGTATATAAAAAATACTATGTGTGGAATATCAGGAATAATAACTAAAAAAAAAATACAAGATAAAAAGATTAAGCAATTACTTCTATTAATGAAAAATAGAGGTCCTAATGGACAAAGATTTATTCATATTAACAATAACAAATTTAATTATTATTTTTTTTTTTCTAGGCTAAGTATTTTAGATTTAAATGACAGATCGATGCAACCATTCAAATTTAAAAATTTTATTTTGGTATTTAATGGTGAAATTTACAATTACTTAGAACTAAAGAAAGAATTAGAAACTTATAATTATAATTTTCACACTGGCTCAGATACTGAAGTGCTTATTAAAGCTTGGGATAAATGGGGTAAAGATTGTCTTAAAAAACTTGATGGAATGTGGTCTTTTGCGATTTTAAATACAAAGACTTTTGAGACATATATCAGTAGAGATATATTTGGTGAAAAACCCCTATATTACTCTTTATCAAGAAATGAATTAATATTTGGTTCTCAAGTTAATTATATTGCTTGTCTAAAAAATAATAAAATAAAGATAAACTATAAAAAATTAAAGAAATTCCTATTTGATGGCTATAAATCTATTAATTATGATTATGATAGTTATTTTGTTGACATTAAAAAAGTACCTCAATCAACATATATAAAATTTAATCATGATTTAAGACCCTTAGCTCAAAAATATTATGAAATTAAGCTACAAAATAAAGGCAGATTAAAAACTAATCTTTTAGATGAGATCAAAGAAGAAGTCAAAAATAGTATTAAGATCAGACTTAGATCTGATGTTAAAAAAAGTTTTCTTTTAAGTGGAGGTATAGATAGTAATGCTTTGATTGGTATAAGTAAAAAAGTATTCAAAGAAAAAATTAACTCCTATTCTATTTTATCCAGCTCTAAGTTTCATAGTGAAAATTACTTTATTAAAAAAGGCTCAAGAATATGTGATAAAGTAAAATATATTGATTTAGAAAATAAAACTGCATTATTAAGAAATAATTTTTTAAAAATGCAAGAATTTCACTTTTCACCAACACCAACTTTAACTTCAGTTTTAGCTTTTTCTTTAGGAAAACTTATAAAAAAAGATAATTTTAAGATAACTTACTCTGGATTAGGTGGAGACGAAATGTTTACTGGGTACTATATTCATTACAAACTTTTCTTAAATAATCTAAAAAAAAAAGAAAATAAAGTTTTATTTAATTCTTGGGAAAATACTATTTTGCCAAATTTAAAAAATCCTTACCTAAGAGATCCAAGGACGATAAATTCAAATACTCTTAATAAATATGCTTTTAATACTGAAATCTCAAAAAGATTTTTTTATAATCATAAAAATCTAACAAAAAGAACAGTAAAATTTAAAGATAAATTGAAAAATGATCAATTTGTTGGATTATTTAATGAGATTGTACCTGTAATATTAGATCAGGACGATATAAACTTTATGTACCACTCTATTGAAAATAGATCTCCATTTTTATCAAAAAAAATTTTAGAATTGGCTTTTAAAATTCCTAATAATCTAAATTTTAAAGATGGATTTGCAAAATTTCCATTAAGACAAACAATGAAACAATATGTTAACAAAGAAATAATTAATAATAAAAAAAAAATTGGATTTAACACTACGATAAATAATATAACAAATACGAAAAGTGATTCATTTATTAAGAATATATTTAAAAGTGAATTTTTAAAAAAATATGTTAATAAAGATTATTTAAAAGATCAAATTAGTAATGATCAAACTTTATTGAATTCTCAACAAGTTTTTAATATATTTTCAACTTCATCTTTTTTAAATAAATTTGAATAATTATGCAATATTGTTCCATTTGTATACTTCCTGATACTAGACCTCAAATTCAAATAAATAAAAAAAATGTTTGTTCTGCATGTGAGTACGCCAAAAAAAAAATCAAAAGATTTAATTTTACAAAAATTATTAATGATATAAAAAAATCAAAAAAAAAATATGATTGTCTAATACCAGTAAGTGGTGGAAAAGATAGCACTTGGCAGGTTTATTTAGCAAAAAAATATAAACTAAATCCTCTAACTTTTACTTACAAAACACCACTGAGAACAAAAATAGGTGAAGATAATTTAGATAATCTTATAAAAATTGGAGTTGATCATTTAGAATATACTATAAACCCAAAAGTTGAAAAAAAATTCATAAAAAAAGCATTCATAAAAAAAGGAATAGCAGCTTTACCAATGCATATGGCTATGTGGGCAATTGCATACAAATTAGCAACTAAATTTGAAATTCCTTATATTTTTTGGGGCGAGAATTCTGCTAAAGAATATAGTGGAACAAAAGAAAATATAAAATTAGATTATCTTGATCATAAGTGGATTAAAAAATTTGGGGTAAACGCAAACACAAGTGTTAGAGATTGGATAGATGGTGACTTAACTGAAAAAAAACTTGAACCCTATATGTTTGATATTAAAAAAAATAGTCAAATAAAGTCAATTTTTTTAGGTGATTATTTTTCCTGGGATCCAATAAAAGTATTAAAAATCTCAAAACAATTAGGATTTAAATTTAATAAAAAGTCTAAGCGTACAGGGTCATATAGTTTTGCGGATATAGATGATTATTTAATATCAATTCATCATTTCATAAAAATTTACAAGTTTGGTTTCTCAAGATCTTTTGACAATTTAAGCCTTGAAATAAGAAACAAAAGATTAAGTCGCGATAAAGCTATTAAAATAGCAAATAAAGATATGAAAAAAATACCTTATGAAGATATAAAAATATTCTGCAATTATATTGGAATATCAAAAAAAAAATTTTTTATGATTTGTGAAAAATTTAGAAATAAGAATATTTGGAAAAAAGTTAACGGTAAGTGGGTTTTAAAAACATCATTAAATGAAATTAAAAAAAAGAAATAGATCTTTTTTTGTAGGAAAAAATAAAAAAATTAAAATCTATGAAAAAGCACATATTTTACTTGAAGATGATGAACAAATAGTCTTATTAGACGAGAATAATGAGTATGATGTTGTTAAAAAGAATTGGGGTTTTTATTCAACTCCATCGATTAATGATAGACTAAAAAAAAATAATTTTAGAACATTTTTAGTTATTAATTCTTTTAACAAAATATACATAATGATAGTTAATGAAAAAAAAATTCAACTATTTAAAAGTTATTTAAAAAAAGAAAAAAATAAAATATTACTAGAGTTAACTAATGGATATAGAAAAAAATTGTTGTGAAAAAATAAGATATATTAAAAAAAAAATTTTATCAAAAAAACCCTTAAGTGAAAGAGATTTTGGAATTCAAAATTATAAAAGAATTTTAAAAAGATGTTCTAATTGTGGACATTATATAAATATTCATGATTTCAACATGAATAAAATATATTCAAATAATTATTCAGAAATTGCTTATGGTGATATTAAAAAAAGATTTAATTATTTGATTAAACTTAAAGATAAATCAGATAATTTTAAAAGAGTAGAGAGAGTTTCTATTTTTGTTAAAAAAAGAAAATTAAAAAACTTTTCTCTATTAGATATTGGCTCTGGGTTTGGTATTTTTCCCTACATGTTAAAGAAAAAAGTAAAAGCTGAAATTACTACTTTAGAACCCAATAATAAAAATGCTGAATTTATTAAAAATCAATTAAAATTAAAATGTAAAAAAAAATTTTTTAAAAAAAATCTATTTAAGAAAAAATTCGACTTTATAACCTGCAATAGAGTTATTGAACATGCAAAAAAGCCAACTAAAGTTATTCTCGATATAAATAATAGTTTAAATCCAGGGGGATATTTCTATATCGAACTACCAGATGCTTCTTCTGCAGAAAAGAGATCAATTGTTGAAAATGAAGAATTTCACCTTGAACACTACCATGTGTTCACAAAAAAATCTTTAAGATTTATGTTAAATAATAATAATTTTAAAATCCATGAGATAAAAAATATTACAGAAAAAAGTGGTAAATTTACTGTTTATGCTTTTGCTCAAAAAACAAAAAACTAATTTAATCTATTAAAATATCAAAACCAGTTACGTATCTTAATTTTTCTTTTTTATCTAATTTACTCCATGAGTAATCAGATCTACGGATTAGTTTTAAACTATATTTATCTATTTCCAATAATGAAAACCTCAGTTTAGAATCATACCTACCATCTATAGTTATAAATATTCTATCTTTAGTTACTTTAATACCTCTGCACCAATTTGATTTTCCTTTAATAATATTATTATTTATATCTATCATTTGCGCTATGAGATCTCTATTAAACAGTTTTTTATTAGGACCTGTACGGTTTATCTCTGAAGATTTTTGAGTTTTATCAGCTATGATGATTTTTCCATCAATACTTGTTAAATATATTTGATCCTTATAATGATAGCCGTCATGAATTAATGCTACTGATGAAAAATTCATTGTTCTTAGCGTAGCTTTATTTGTTAATAGATTGACCATAATAAAACAGTTTAAATTTCTACTAGTAATCCATATTTTATTATTTATTACCTGAATATGATTAAAATGAAAAAAACCAGTACTTCCCCTATGTTGTTTTGTTATAAAACGCCAATCCACTTTAAGTATTGATTTATCTCTTTTTATTTTCAAATTTTTATCTATTGAGAAAAAATCTATAATATTTCCATTAAGGTCAGTCATTACTACAGTATCTAAACCTATAATCATATGAAGTAATTTACCCTTATTGATACAAATTCCATGAAGATCTGACATCAATTGATGAGATATTATTTTTCTAAGACTTAAATCTTTTTTATTTAATTGATAAACTCCATTCCATGATCCAGCATAATAATGATTTGCATCTTGTGCTAGCCCCATCAATCCATATCGTGGCATTTTTTTGAACTCTAAAGAATTTTTTAGCGGTTTTTTACCAACCACTATTTCATTTTGATCAAATTCTTTGGGTGACCTAGGAAAAGGATAAGAGTATATACTTCTAATATTATTCTCAATTTTTAAAAGACATGGTCGTAATTTATTTTGATTGTTTTGTTTTAGGTTTCTGTAGCCATGAATAAAACTGACAAGTATTTTTTTCATATTTAATCTAAAATATTTTTTAATAAAAAAGAATTTTTTTTAATTGACCATAAGCTTATATAGAATTTAAGAGCAATTAATACATTTTTCTTAAAATGACGTAAAATTTTATTATAACTTTTTTAGACCAAACATAATAATTGTTAAAGTTTCCATTGTCTTGTCTTTAAAGTTATATCATTTTTCTTTATTGGGGTGTTTATGTGGCAATCTTTTTTAACAGTACCTCCAATAATTTCTTTTGTTTTATGCAAACTGAGTTTGTTAAAAGGTCTCACATATTTAATATTTTTTTGACTAATTATTTCTCCTTTACGTAAATCGCAAGCCCAATAATTTGATCTTCTCATTTCTTTAGTATTATTTTTTTCATCTTTTGATAATTTTTCAGAAAAATTATTTTTTAATTGATATATTTCATCAATCAAATTGACCATAAGCTTCATATCTTTAGGATTAAGTGAAAGCTTGTGATCTCTAAAACTTGAAAAATTATTTTTTAATGTAAAATGTTTTTCGATTATTTCAGCACCATAAAATAAAGATTTTATTGAGGCTGATAGACCAATACTATGATCTGAAAAACCTGTTTTAACATTATATTTTTTTTTTATATATTCAATTCTCTTTAAATTTACATGCTGAATTTTAGTTGGATAGGAAGACACACAATGTAAAATTGCTAACTTATCTTTGCTAATTTTTTTTTTTAAAAGATAATTCATAAAATTATCTAAATTTTTTTTATCTAATAGGCCGGTAGATATGATTGTTTTTTTTTTAAAACTTAAAACTTTGTCAATTAATTCATAATAATTATTGTCTCCTGAAGAAATTTTAAAATAATCAACTATTTTATTTAAAAAAATTGCGCTCTTTAAATCTAAAGGTGTAGATATAAACTTTAAATTTTTTGATTTTGCATTTTTAGATAAATTAAAAAATTCCTCATTTGTTAATTGAAATTTTTTTAATCTCTTAATTCTTTTTTTATCTATCAGATTTGTATAAAGCTCTGGTATGAAGGTCTGAAATTTTACAGCATCAACACCACACTCTGATGCTTTTAAAATCAACTTATTAGCATTATGAAAATTACCTTCATGATTATTTCCAATTTCTGCGATAATAAATGGTTTTTTAAAATTAAAACTCATTCAATTTTTTCGTAAAATCTTTGTACCACTGAATATATTTTTCATACCCTATTTCAATTGGAAATTGAGGATTGAAATCAATCAGTTCATTAGCTTTTCCTACATCTAACGTCCCTCTTTCTGGCATCAAATGTTCTCTTTCTTTTTTTATTACATCAAAATTTTCGAATTTATCTCTAAGTATTTCAATTAATTCTGATATTTTTCTTGCTCTTCCATACGTTAAATTAAAAGTTTCATTAATAGCTTTTTTATTTGAACAACATTTCTCAATTCCATCTATTAAATCTTCAATATAAGTAAAGTCTAATTTATCTTCACCATCACCATTTATCGTAATATTTTTATGAGTAAGTAAATTTTCTATAAAAATTTGACCTACTCTTCGACTTACACATCTCTCTCCATAAAGTGCCGAAGGTCTAATTATCGTATATGGCATGTCAAAAACATGACTGTAAGATTTAACCATCATTTCACCTGAGAGTTTTAGATTACCATATATGCCTATCGGATCACACTTAGATTTTTCATCTACTACCCCTGTGGTAAAATTTCCATACACCATACTTGAAGACAAATAAATTATATGTGTTTTATTTTTTCTACAAATTTCAAGAGTACTCTCTAAAGTTCTTAGACTGTTGTCAAATGTATTGTGGGGATCTTTATTAGATTTGTTTGCATGAGATACGGCCGCTAAATGAATCACTATATCAGGGTTAATCTCATTAAAAAATTCTGAATATGTATGCAAATTTTTAGCATCTGAAAATGCTAAATTAATTTTATTTTTATTAATTATTTCAATTCTTTCATTTAAAATTGATCTATATAAAGTTTTATTTTTTATTTCACTATCTGTAACAGTAAGTAAATTATTAACACTCAAACTATCCAGGATATAAACATCATAATTTTTTTTATTTAAATAAACTGCTAAGTTATGACCGATAAATCCACAACCACCTGTTAATAAAATCTTTTTTTTCATTAAATACTTTCTTTAATATATTTACATATTAAATCTATCTCATTATTCTTCAATTTTGGATAAACTGGTAAAGATATTACTTTTTGGGCATAATCGAGAGAATTTTTATATTGATGCAATTTATAGTTATACTTTTTTTTATAATAGGTCATGCTAGGTAACGGAGTGCCATAATGAACTGAAATACCAATATTTTTTTCTTTAAATTTTTTCATTAAATCAAATTTCATTTTTTTTGTATTTAGAAATATCTGAAATACAAAATAAGAGTCATTTTTGCTAAATTCTGGAATAAAAATTTTATTCATATCTTTTAATCTTTTTATATATCTTTTGGCAATTTCAAGTCTTCTCTTCAAATTTTTATTATAATTTTTTAACTGATTATAGCCCATTGCAGCTTGAAAATCTGTCATTCTATAATTAAAACCAAGATATTTAACATCATATTCACCAGGATTTTTTCTTTCTGTAATATCTTTGTCTATTCCAAATGCTTTGAGCATTTTGACTTTCCTGTAAAAACTTGAGCTATTTGTTATTAGCGCACCACCTTCTCCTGTTGTTAATTGTTTAGTTGGATAAAAAGAAAAACAACCTGATATGCCAAAATTACCAACATGTTTTTTCTCAAATTTGGTTCCTAGTGCATGGGCACAATCTTCAATAATTTTTATTTTTTTTTTGTTACAAATTTCAACAATTTTTTTCATTTCACATGATTTTCCAGCCATATGAACAATTATCAAAGCTTTTGTTTTTTTATTTATCAATTTTTTAATATTTTCTGGATCAATATTGCCTGTAGAAAAATTAATATCAGCAAATATTACTTTTGCTCCAGTATATTCTACAGCATGAGATGTTGCCGTATGTGACATAGCAGTCACAATTACCTCATCACCTTTTTTAAAACCAAGAGCTAAACAAGAAATATGTAGCGCAGCCGTACAACTTGAAACAATCGTACAATATTTTGATTTGGTATATTTTTTAAATTCATTTTCAAAATTCTGTGAAAATTTTCCATGTGTAAGCCATCCATTTTTTAGAACATTTTTTACATCTATCAAAGTTTTTTGGCTTATATTGCTTTTTGAAAATTTTATCATATCGAATAATTAATTTTTACTTCTTTATTTTTTTTTAAAGAAAGATCTGCATATAAGCAAGCAATCATTAAATCTACTTGTGATTTAAATGAAGGATCAATTTTTTTTTTGTCTAAGATACAATCAATAAAATTTCTTATTAAATTTTTTCTATTTTTTTTATCTGGATAATCATAATTCATCTTCGAAATTTGCATTTTATTATTTTTTTTTTCAATTAAATATTGTCCGCCAATATCTGAGATTAAAGTCTTATTTTTTTGGAAAATTTTAATTGCATGATAATGTGGATGAATACAAGTTGCATTTGCCGTGATTTTAACAATTAGTTTATTTGAAAAAGTAAAAATGTAAGTTGCAAATGAAAATTTTTTAAATTTTTGATTTTTTGATGCTAAATTGTTTGACTTTGAAAAAACACTTATTGGTTTTTTATTCAACATCCAAATAATTAAATCAATTATATGTATGCCGGCACCCAAAGTGATACTATATTCGTCTATTTTAGAACGCCACTGATTTAATTTATGTTTGCGACCCCACAGGTAATCTCCCTCAATATAATAAGCATCTTTTGTTAATATTTTTTTTTTAAAATTTAAAAATAATGAATTATTTCTTAATACTAGATTTGAGATTATTTTAATATTATTTTTTTTTACTAATTCATTAATCTTTTTTAATTCAAGAAGATTTAAGCACATAGGCTTTTCAACTACGATATAACATTTTTTTTTGATTGCTTTCAAAATTTGTGAATAATGAAAATTATCATAACTTGCTATTGAAATAAAATTAAATTCATAATTGAAAAATTTTTTTTCATCTGCAGTAATAAAAATATTTTTAAATTTTTTATTAAGTAATTTTATTTTATTCAAATTTTTCTCTAAAATAGCTACAACTTTTGAGCCCCTATAATTATTGATAGCCTCAAAGTGTTTTAAGCCTATTCCCGATCCTATTATACCAGCTTTAATCATTTATTTAAAATTTTCATAATTATTTTTATATCTTTCTTACTATCTACGCTATGTTTTTCATTTTTATTTATATTATTTTGCTTAAAATTTTTGATTAAAAAATCTTTACTATTACTATAAAAATACTTGGTCACATGTTCTTTTTCTAGAGGAGTCATATTTAATAAATTTTCTTCCAAAATTTTAGTTTTAATAACCTCAACTGATTGTCCACTAGGAAATGTTCTGGGAAAAACATTTGTAATTATGTCAAGCTTAGTGTTTTTTTTAGACAACTTTATTGCTTTATCTATAATTTTAAAATCAATAATTGGGCTATCCCCGCTTATTCTTATAAAGTTTTTAGCTTTATATTTTACTGCTGCATCATGAAGCCTCTTTGCAACATTTGAAAGCTCTCCCCTGAAAACAATTGTATTACTTTTTTCTAGTAAATTTACAAGATCATCGTCAGATTTATTTTTAGAGGTAGCTATTATTATTTTTGTTATCTCTTTTGATTTTTTAACTGAATTTATAACTCTTAAAATCATTGGTATGCCACTAATCCTAAACAACACCTTCTTGGGAAATCTTTTAGAGCTCGATCTTGCTTGAATTATGGCTATCAAGTTATATTAATTACTGATGTTAAATATATATTCAAAGAAAACTATTAAATTATCAAAACAAAATATTCAAGATATATTTAAGTTAAAAAATACTCACTGGAAATATTCAATATCTGAACAAAAAAAATTTTTTCAAACTTTTATAAAAAAAAGGGACATACATAATTTAATGTATTTTAAAAACGAGTTAATTGGTTACACATTATTAAGAAATTCTAAATTAGTTATTAACAAAAAAAAATATGACTATTTTCATTTTGATACCTTAATAATAAAAAAAAAATTTAGAAAATTGAAATTATCTAACTTACAGATGGACTTAAATAATTCTGTAATTAAACTACACAAAAAGCCTTCCGTGCTATTTTGTAATGATAATATGGTCAGATTCTATAAAAAAAAAAATTGGACTGTTATAAATAAAAATCTTAGTTTACCTTATTTGCGAGGTAAAATGAAAAAAACTCTAATATTCAATTTTTGAATAAATTTTTTTCAGTGCATAAATCAAGCCAATTGAGCTATTAGTACTGGTAAGCTGCACGCATTACTGCGCTTCCACATCCAGCCTATCAACGTGGTGGTCTACCACGGCTCTATTGGAAGAACTAGTTTTGAGGTGAGTTTCCCGCTTAGATGCTTTCAGCAGTTATCTCTTCCATACTTAGCTACCCGGCACTGCAGCTGGCGCTACAACCGGTCCACCAGTGGTATGTTCAACCCG
>Ga0181564_10001044_pt1 | contig 24492 bp, 20 predicted proteins | sample 011ome_24_FD_134512 | JGI IMG/M metagenome (GOLD analysis project Ga0181564, IMG submission 134512) | Coastal salt marsh microbial communities from the Groves Creek Marsh, Skidaway Island, Georgia - 011513CT metaG (megahit assembly) | ecosystem: Environmental > Aquatic > Marine > Intertidal... | reverse complement strand
GAATCCCACTCTCAAAGTCTACGGGTCGTTTCCAATGGGAGGGATGCGTATTGATTCGCAGCCAGATTCGGACTTGGGCATTGTCAGGGTTTTGCGCAACGACGAGCGTGCGAGTCTTGGCCGACAATTTCCAATTGATGCGTCTCATTGCATCACCGGGAAGGTAGTCTCTAAAGAGATTCGGGTCCGTTTGCTCTGAAGTCGTTCGTCGAAAGGATTCCCGATCGGTTTGAGGTTGGTTTTCCCAGGCCCGAAACAACTCCGCAGGTGGCTGGATCGCTTCAGGCCAAACGGAGACCGGCCGGGAGACTTGCGAGAAAACGCTGCTTGATCGAGTCATCCCAAGTGGAAAGAATGAGAAGGCTTCCACCGCGATGAGACGCTGTTTTCCCCTTCGTCCGAATTGAGGATAGAAAGAAATTTTGGCGGTTTGACCCGGGAGAAGTGTGTAGGGAAGCTGGAGGGTGTTTTCCCGTTTTCTTCCCGATTCGACGGTTCTGATGCTCAGATTCCGAATCGGTAGCCACTTGCTCCGGTTAGTCAGTCGCGCTTCGACAGGAAACGCCTCATAGGCTCGAGCGTGTGTGCCTAGAGGTATTAATTCTACCTCTAGATTTTGAATACAGAATCGAGAAATGATCCAATGAAAACCCAGTCCGAACAGGAGAGCGTATCCAATGAGAAAAGCCAATGCATTGCCAAACAACAAAGAGGAGCCGAGAGACAGGGCGGCCCCGAGCAGGCAAATGGAGCCTTGAAAAGTCAGTCTCTGGAAGACTCGTGGCATGGGTCAAAGTCAATCCTGAGCATGAGGGGCGGGGATTTCATTCAGAATCTCTTCGACAATCTTCGCAGATCGCCCCCAGTCGTAGAAACCTGATAAACTGTGTGCGAGCCGGAGTCGATGAGCCAAGCAAGGAACCGCATTGCGTTGAATGTCCTCTGGCGAAACAAAATTTCTTCCCGCGACCAAGGCGGCTGCCTGTACGGAGGAACGAAAAGCGATCGCGCCTCGGGGGCTGATTCCCACGTCGATATTGGGCCGATTGCGGGTTGCCAGGATAATCTCGTGGAGATATTCGTAGAGGGAGTCTTCCATGAACACGCTTTCGACTTGTTCCTGCAGGGAGATGATCTCTGCTTTCGAGACCACGGGCTCGATATCCATGCGGTCATAGTGCAGTTTTCCGGATCGAAGCATACGGGATTCGTCTTCCTTCTCGAGGTAGCCCATCGAAATACGCATGAGAAAACGATCCAGTTGGGCACTTGGCAGCGGAAAGGTGCTTTCGAAGTCGATGGGGTTTTGCGTAGCGATTACCATGAACGGTGGCTCGATCGGACGTGAGGCGCCATCGATCGTTACGAGTCCTCGCTCCATCGCTTCGAGCAGGGCGGACTGGGATTTAGGCGAAGCCCGATTGATCTCGTCGGCGAGTACGATGTTGGAGAAGACAGGGCCCTTGAAAAACTCGAACTGATTTTCCGATCCTTTGTAGATCGAGACGCCCAGAACATCCGATGGGAGGATATCGCTCGTGAATTGGATGCGATTGAATTGGCAGTCGAGCGATTTTGCCAGGACGTAGGCGAGGGTCGTTTTTCCGACGCCTGGTACGTCTTCGATTAAAATGTGGCCCTCCGCGAGGAGGCAGGTCACAATCGTGTCGATGGCATCGCTTTTCCCGTGCAAGCGGGCAGCTAAGGATCCCTTGAGTCGATCAAGTGGGCTTTGGAGATTCGAAGCTGGGGGTGAGTCTGGGCGTTCCACTGTAATAGGAGTGAGTTTGCAGGAGTTGATGATTTGATTGGGATTAAGGTGATTCCTCGAAGAGATTCAAAGGTTTAACGAGTGAGACGCGCTTTTGCATTCTCTCCTAAATCCGTTCATTTTTGAGGGTTTTGTGAGTTTCCTGTCTAATTCTTATTGCGGATTTTGCTAACACTCAGGAAATTAACCGAAAATCCGTTATCTAAGGGTTGCGTAATTTCAGAAAATCGCGACATATGCGGTCTCTCTTTTGAACAAACCCTCCCAATTGGGGACTTCTATCTCACACATGCGTATTAAAAACTGGGGAACTTTTGCCACAATAGCGGGCTATCACATTGCGCTTTTTGCGCTGCTACCATTCGTAATCAGCGATTTCAACGTTGCGACTTTCGTAATCTATTTCGTGACTTTTGTCCTGTCTGGGTTTGCGATTACAGCCGCCTACCATCGATTGTTCGCCCATAAAACTTACGACGCGAACCCGATCTACGAATGGTTTTGGCTCATAATGGCGATGCTCTCGGGCCAAATGTCCGCCTTGAGCTGGTCCAATGACCACCGCATCCACCACAGCCACGTGGACACGGAGAAAGATCCCTACAATATTAACCGAGGATTTTGGTTTGCCCACGTCGGATGGCTTTTCGTAAGCAAGCCCATTCCAATCAATGATCGGATCGTCGGGGACCTTTTGAAAAACAAGCGAGTCATGTTTCAGCACAACCACTACGGGAAGCTGTTTCTGCTCGTAAACGGGGCTGTGTTCGCGCTCGGCTGCCTATTCATGTCTCCGCTGGCTTCCTTCGTAGGTTGCGTGCTGCTTCGCATTTTCACGATTCACCATTGCACTTGGTTCATCAATTCATTGGCCCACATTTGGGGATCTCGCACCTATTCTAAGGAACAGACCGCAGCGGACAACGCCCTGCTGGCCGTAGTGACTTTTGGAGAAGGCTACCACAATTACCACCACGCTATCGCGAACGACTACCGGAACGGTATCCGCTGGTACCATTTTGACCCGACCAAATGGCTGATTTGGACCTCGTCCAAGATCGGTCTCGTGAAGAACCTCCGTTGGGTGAACAACATTCGCATCCAGCAAACCTTGGTCAAAAACGACAAGCAGTTGCTTCTGAAGCGTATTCGCAACGAATTCGGCGAGGGGGCACAAGAGATGCGGCACAAGCTTGAGGAGATGTCCAAGCAGTTTGAGGGAAAGGCCGCTGAGTTGGCTAAAGCCTACCGTGAGCTGAAAGTGGCGACAGAAGAACGCCGCCAGATCCTGCTGCTCGAGATCAAGGAATTGCGCAAAGAGCTGCAAGCGGCCTGGAAAAACTGGGTGTCGCTTACGGAGCTGACTGAAAAGCAGTACGCGTTGGCGTAGGTGGCTGAAAGGCGTAGGAGCGGTTTTACACCGCGATCAATAGAGCCAAATATCGCGGTATAAAACCGCTCCTACCGTATTCATGCGGTCGTGCAATCATCCTTCCTCCGTCGGGTTTCGTCACGGCACGAGGGATTGGGTGTCGCTCCGCACCACTTTCTCTGCGAGAAAGCCCCTTCCGGGCCCCATCTCCGTTTCGCTACACTACCGAGCGAAGAATGAGCGAAATGGCCGCAAGAGCCCAACCCCCCTTCGGTGGTTCTCGTCCCTCCATCGGCTGTCTTCAGTTTCATGCCCAGTACAGCCTGAATGGCTTGCCATGAGCCTGTCGAATGGTAGCGCAGGAGGGATTGAATGTCGCTTCGCTCCACTTTCGCGCTGCGAAAGCGCCTGTCGGCGCCCCTTCTCCGCTTCGCTCCGTCAAACCCCCTTCGGGGCTTCTCGTCCCTCTTTCGTTGTCCTCCGCGTCAGATTTATTGATCATTCAGCCTTAGTCATTAAGCCTTAACCCTGGTAGGGCAGGAGGGACTCGAACCCCCGACCACCGGATTAGAAATCAGGTGCTCTATCCAGCTGAGCTACTGCCCCACGGGTCACGCACTCGCGTAACGAGCCGGAACGAAACACGACGCGTTTCGAAAACTCAAGATCGAAAATAAGGAGATTTCACTGATGTAGCCTGCTTTTAAGGCAGCCGCTGCGTTGAGATTCTATGGGCAGACAAAAAGGTTAGCGTCCGGACCCCTTTTCTGCACTTTTATTTGGGTAGATGGGGTAGATTACAAAGGCTAAAGAATCAGCAGATTTTGTCAGAAATGGGTATACGAACAGCCGAAGTGGGCGACTGGGAGAGTATCGTTCGGATTTACAACGAAGCGATCGACACGCGTATATCAACGGCGGATACGGATTACGTATCAATTGAAAACAAGGAAAACTGGCTGAAGGAACACTCTAAAGAAAAGTATCCCATTTACGTTGCCGAAAATGATGCAGAGATCGAGGGATGGTGCAGTCTGAGTCCTTACCGTTACGGCCGATCGGCCTTCGACAAGACCGCGGAAATTAGTTACTACATTTCAGAAACGCATCGAGGTAAGGGAATCGGCACTGCGCTCGTGGACCGTGCGATCTCAGATTGTTCCCGTCTGGGTATCGAGATACTTGTCGCCATATTGCTCGGATCCAATGTTCCGAGTATCAACTTATTGCTTAAATTCGGATTTGAAGAATGGGGACGACTTCTAGGGATCGCTGAAATCGATACGAATCGATACGATCACCTCTACATGGGGAGAAGGGCTTAGGAGGGGCTTAGTCCCGCCAGCGCCGATGTCCCCAGAGATACTGGGTGGGGTCTTTGCGGATGGCGTTTTCCAGGTCGTGATTCAAGCTATCGAGTATTCCTTTAAGATCTTCGTTTTTGTTTCCACTGCGCGGTTGATGGATTAGGTTCGAAGTGGAAATCTCGTATTTCATCGGTCCAATACGTCGGCAGGAGGCGAAGCAGAGCGGCGTGCGGGTGACCAGGTGCAACATGGCCGGGGTTTTAAAAGTGGACGCCGGATGACCAAAGAAATCGATCATCATTCCGTAGTCTCCCGCGTGCTGATCGAATAGAAGGGCTAGGAACTCCTTGTTCTCCAGCACCTCGAGAAATCGTCCCATATTACTGTTGTGCTTGGGGATCGGACGAAAACGGAATCGTGACTTCCTTTTCTTGACCATGGTCTCGATGAGCGGGTTGTTCATGGCTCGGGTGATCCCTGCTACGGGCTTGAACCTAGAGACCCAATGTCCCGCGACTTCCCAGTTCCCAAAGTGTCCTGAAGCTATGATGAGGCTCTGCTCGGGGTCCTGCATCACGGCAAGTACATCTGGCTTTATATCGAGCACGAGGTGTTCACTCGTATCCTCGTCGCTGAGGAAATCTGTAGAACGAAGAGACTCTACTACGACGATGGCCATGTGGTGAGCCGCCTTTTTCGCAATAGCTCGAGCCTTCTTGGGATCGGTCTCGATTCCACTGCGGATGACATTGTCGCGTCCCACGATCTGGCGTTTGCGGTCGAACACCCACCATATATTGGCCGCACCGCGAGCCACCATACAAGTAAACGTGTAGGGAAAGGAATCGAAGAGAAAAAGCACGACTCGGAACAAGCCGTACTCGATGAGATGACGAAGGTGTTTCAAGCGCCGTTTTTGATGAGCAAATCGACGAGCTCTCCAAGCGTAGTAATGTTGAGAACTTCCTTCGCCTCCAAATGCACTCCAATTTCCTCCTCGATGTCGTAGAGTAAATCGAGGATGGTGAGAGAATCGAGCCCGAGGGATTCGATCGTCGAATTTCGACCGAAATTATCCCAATCCGGTTCTGTGGTAGAGGATTCTTCGAGTATGCCTCGAAGCTGGCCAATGATTTTTTCTTCGTTTGAGGTGTCGCTCATAAATTTTTGCTAGTTGCTAGGTCCAAGTACGAATACGCCGTTGCCGCCGCCAAATCCGAAACTGTTTTTCATGACTGGTCTTGAATCAATGGATACTGGTTTAGATCCGACCATGTGGATTCTGCATTCCGGATCTGGGTTTTCAATGTTTAGATTGGGAGGGGCCACACCATGCTCCAAGGCGAGAAACGCAGATATGCACTCGAGTGCCCCCGAGGCACCGAGGGTATGGCCGAAATAGCTTTTATTGGCCACGACAGGAACGGAGTCGGCAGCATCGCCAAAGACACTGCGGATGGACTTGCTTTCACAGGCGTCGTTCCCATGAGTGGCAGTGCCGTGGGCGTTGATGTGTCCTATTTCCTGAGGTGAGACACCTGCCTCATTCAGGGCCATTCTCATGGCTTTCGCTTGGCCTTCCGAGCTTGGATTCGTCAAGTGGGTCGCATCGGACGACTCCCCATAGCCGAGAATCTCCCCACGGATGGTAGCCCCTCGAGAAAGGGCGCTTTCCAAAGTTTCGAGGATGAGTGTCCCGGCGCCTTCTCCCAAAATAGTGCCTTCCCGATCTGCAGCGAAAGGGCGGCATGCTTTGGTAGGATCCTCAATTTTGGAAAGCACGCCGATGTTGTTCCAGACAGGATAGAAAAAGGGGTCGAAAAAACCGTCCGATCCACCGGTAAGTACCGTTTGGGCATATCCGTCACGGACCATGCGATAAGCGGTTCCAATTGCATTGGTTGCCGAGGTACAGGCGGATACAATCATGTAGTTGGCGCCCGTGAGTTTGAACTGAAGGGAAATGCCTGCGGAAATTGCGTTGTACATGCAGCGGGGTACCGCTGTGGGCCTTGCTCTTTGAGGCCCTTTCTCAAACATCGCCTGCATGGACTTGTAGTGGCTTTCCGCGCTCCCAACCCCTGTGCCATAAATAACGGATACATTTTGAGGAACGAGCTCCTGCTCTTGAGAGATGAGCCCTGAATCTAGAAGGGCATCTTGGGCAGAGACGACCGCTAGATCGAGCGCCCGATCGCTGGGACGTCGGCTCAGGGATTTTAGTCGCGCTTCCGCCAGTCCTTCTGGCACTTCCGCGCCATTGTGGACCTTCAAAGCGGAGGTGTCGATGGCCCGAATGGGTCCGATGCCGGTTCTGCCCTCAATCAAATTCTTCCAGACTGTCTTCTCATCTACGCCAAGGGGCGAGGCGATTCCCATACCGGTTACGACGACTCGATGGCGAGGGAAACCGTTTCGTTGGCAGGATTCATTAGTCATATATTAGGGCTATCCGTAGATGAACTGACCGCCATCGACGTGGATGACCTGACCGGTTAAGTAGGATGCGCTTTCTGAGAGCAGAAATGCAGTTACGTTGGCAACATCGCGGGTTGTGGCGAGTCGATTGAGAGGGATCGCCATTTTTTGGATCATCTCCTCGCTTATGCCTTCAGCCATATCGGTTTCCACGATTCCGGGCGAGACGGCATTGCAGCGGATACCAAAACGAGCAGCTTCGAGGGCAAACGTTCGCGTGAGACTGACAAGACCAGCCTTGGAGGCTGCGTAGTCCGCGCCCATGAGATTGCCAGGTCCGTGAGCCGAGATTGAGGCCATATTCACAATGCTGCCAGAACGGGACTTCCGCATTAGCTTGTAGGCTTCTTGGGATGCGATGAACGCGGATTCCAAATTCAGACTTTGCGTGGCTCTCCAGGCCTCCAGTTTAAGACCGCGAAAAGCGACTGAGTTACCAGCACCGGCATTATTTACGAGACCATCCAGGCGACCGAAATGAGCGTAAAACGCATTCACCAGCTCTGCTGCATTTTCGGGATTGGAGAGGTCAGCGGCGAATGGGGCCGCTTTTTCGGCTCCGAGCTCATCGCAAACGGCTTTGACCCGTTCGATGTCGCGCCCGTGAACCCCGACTGAGGCGCCTTCTTCGATAAGCAGCTCGGCAATCCCGCGTCCGATACCTTTTGTAGATCCTGTGACTAAAAAAGCGCTGTCACTGAATGAATTAGCCATTGGAAATTGGTGAGGAATTGAGGAAATTAAAGTGCCAAAGTTCCCGCAGGAACGCCAAATTCAAGGAAGTGATGGCCCTAATTTCTCAGAAGACAAGATTGATTGTACCAAAAATGGAGCAATGACGTTTGTCATTCATCCACCCAAAGAGCGCGGCGAGCTCCGTTGTGGAGGCTATTTTTTGCCTAATTGAGCGACAGGGACCGGTCCGGAATAGGGATGCGGGGCATGGTGCCTGAGGTGAGCTTTAGAATCCTTTGGGTCGTATGGACGTAGTCTTCCGCAACCTGCATGGAAGCCTCTCGTTTGCTCATCAGCACCATTGGCAGGCCTTGCAGGACTGCCCGTCCAACGGAAATGGAGTGGCGAATTTGCTCAGGGAAAACGCAGGCTTTTTGCGGCACCTTCTTCTGGGCGATGAATCGCTCAATCTGGGCATTGAATCTTTCGATCGGCACATCGATGTTTGCGCCGGGTTTAACGGCGTTCAGCGAAATTCCTAGCACTTCCGGAGCAGGGGCAGAACGCTCTTTGCGCCAGCGGTAGCTTTGCTTCTTGAACGATTCCAGCTTGTCGATGAGGAGGTGGAAGCCGACGACGCTCAAAGCGTCCGGGTTGGCTGGTACCACGATGTGCTCGCTGCTAAAGACCGAGCATTGCGTCCCGTGGAAGAAATTGGGTGGGCAGTCAAAAAAGATGTAGTCGTACTGGTCTTCAACGTCCTGGAGCTCGTCGAAAAAGTGAGCGTAAAATGGCTTCTCCCAAGGGTTGGGCACCTCGTGCTCAAGATCCATAAGCGAGAAACTCGATGGAACTAAATCAAGACCCTTGAGGGCTATATCACCCTCCGCATCTCGAACCACGTCCTTTTGGATACAATTGCGTAGCAAGGAGCCGTTTTCCTTAAAAACACTCAGAACAAAATTCGCTGGATTCCGGTTCAACGCATTCCACCGGTCGAGGCGCATAAGCCAAATGCTCGAGTTGCTCTGAGCATCGAAATCGACCACCAAGACGCGTTTTCCCATGTACGCGAGACACGATGCCACATTTACTAGTAAAGAGGTTTTTCCCGTACCTCCTTTGATATTCAAAAAACTTATCTTTGTCGCCATAATCGCAGATTCGAACAACAGCCCAATTTGTAACTCGGCATCGAGCGTCTAATCCTGCAGTTGAGCCTCCAGAAAGCGGGGCATAGACCTCGTTTAACAATTCTTTAAATGTGTCGATAATCTAGAGGTATTTACAAAAGGAAATCGAAACCTAGACTTGTCCAATAAACTCATGGCTTCGAAAGGAAAAGATAACTTGGATTTTGAAGGCTTGAACGCCCCGCAGCCAGTGCACGCGGAGTCGACAGACCTAAATCAGCAGGCGGCAGAAAACGGCGGTGGGCCCGCTAATGAGCAAGCGAAGGCCGAAGGGGAGGATTCGATTCTTAAGATGGATGAACCCGTAGGTGGCGAAGATGAGTTGGAGTCAGAGATATTGCATGCTTTGAACGAGCGTGAGGATGAATCGGAGAAGGTTGCTCAACAACGCACCGTCGACGAACAGTTGATCGCTAATCTCGGATCGGGCAAGAACGACTATGGCGTCCTCGAAGCGCTGATTCCTCAGTTGGACTTCGATACGATCCCTCTAACTCGACCCAAGCGAGTATTGGCCAAAAGCGATCCGAATGCCAATGGGGGTCCTTTGGATGTTGAAGAGAATTCGGATAACCCTCCGTCTCGAGCCCTAAAGCGCAAAAAGAAACCGGCTTCTTTGCTAGATTCCTATTTTAAAGGAATGTAGATAAGTCGGAATTGGGTTTTAGCCTTAACCTACCGCCTCATGGAAGGGCGAATCGGCTGCTAGCTCTTAGTCAATTTGATACCATTGTCCTCAAAGGTAATGCGGCGTTGTTTGTAAAGTGAGCCAATGGCTTGCTTGAACGCCTTTTTGCTGACGCCAAATGTTCTGCGAATAACTTCAGGATCTGTCTTGTCGTTGAATGGGAGAAATCCGCCATCATCGGTCAGTTTGTCAAAGATATCCTCTGCTAGTGGGAGAACGCGTCGATAACCAGCGGCGTCGCGTCTCAAGTCGATTTTACCGTCTGGGCGAACCTCCTTTATGTATCCTTGAAAGGACTGTCCGTATTCAAGGGGTTCTGACAACTCGCTTTTGTAGAGTAGACCCGTATGCCGGTTTTCGATGATCGCCCGGTATCCCATTGGGGTCTCTTCCGCGACCAGTAGATGGACGGGGTCACCGGCCTGGTAATCGGGTTCAGATTGATTCCAATGGCGATTCAGCCGAGCGCTGGCAACGATACGATTATTGTGATCGTCAATCATCACAAATACGACGACCTTCTGCCCAGGTCGTACATTTGTCTTTTGCTCCCTAAATGGAAGTAGGAGGTCCTTTTCTAAACCCCAATCCAGAAAGGCCCCAATTCGATCATTAACCTCCAAAACTTCTAGGCAGGCAAACTGTCCTACCTGGACTTTTGGTGACTTTGTGGTGGCGATCAATCGATCCTCCGAGTCCCGATAGAGGAAGGTGTCAACGACATCGCCTATTTTCGCCCAATCAGGAACGAGATGCCTAGGCAGCAAAATCTCTCCGAGATTTTCCGCATCCAGGTAGACTCCCTGGGGCGATTCTCTCAGCAGATTGAGGCGGTTCTGTTTTCCGATTTGGGCCATGGGTAACAGGAACCGTAGCGGACTCTTTTGGGAATGGGAGGAAAAAGAAGGGATCCGAAGATTTTCATGGCGAGATGGCAAAAGTAAAGATCCCCGGAGCGACCGACAGATCGGGGTCCGCGACAGGCTCTCGACCTTGGGGCCGACTTGCGCATCCTACTATGCCTTTGAGGCTTCGAAGGACACGGCTGCGCAAGCGGGGCATTGAAGGTAGGGAGGACCGGCCAAAGCCGAAGCAAAGAATAAAAAGTAGCACAGGCATCCTGCCTGTTTCCAATGAAAGAGACATATTGGGGCAGCTGTGCTACCTTTTTTCGCGATTCAGTATTCGACTGTTTCCCAAAGAGCCGAAATGCGGCATTGCGCGAGCGCAAGCCCTGCGATTGGCTGGGTGAAGATGTCCTTTGGATTGACAGTGATCGCCGTTGTTTTGGCATTAGCGCTAATACGCCTAGCCTTGTTTCGCGGGCCATTTGCGAACGCTTCAGAGCCGCCCAAAGGTATCATCGACATGCACTGCCATACGGCGGGAATTGGTGAAGGAGGAAGTGGCGCTTGGATATCGGAAGAATTGAGACAAAGCTGGAAGTTCCCCCTCTATCTAAAAATATTTGGGAGCAGCCACGCGCTCTTGAAAGCGAAAGGTGACAAAGCAATCTTGGAAATCATCGCTCAATCTATAAATGAATCTGAGCATGTGGACGGGGTCGTGATCTTGGCGATGGATGAGCCGTATTCAGTTGATGGGGAGATCAATCTGGCTGAAGGGGAGGTCTGTGTCCCCAACCGATTTGTAGGCGAGTCTGTAAAGCCATACGAAAATCTCTACTTTGGAGCTTCGGTGCACCCGAATCGAAAGGATGCCTTGGATGAGTTGGAGTGGTCAAAGGAGAATGGGGCCGTTCTCCTTAAATGGCTTCCCAACATTCAGGATATCGATCCCTCCAACCCGTCCTATAGAGACTACTACCAAAAGCTAGTGGACCTAGATTTGCCATTGTTAACTCACGTAGGTGACGAGGATTCATTCTCCAAAACGAACAATGCCCTCGCGGACCCACAGCTCCTCCGGTTTCCGTTGGAGTGCGGCGTTCGTGTGATTGCCGCCCATGTCGCTAGTTCAGGTGAGCGAGACGGACAGGAGAATATCGATCGCTTACTCGAGATGATGCCTGAATATCCTAATTTGTATACCGATATCTCAACCCTAACTCAGTTCAACCGAAAGCGTTATCTGGGCAAGGTATTGAATGACCCAAGATTAAAGGGCCGGATGATGTATGGGACGGACTACCCACTGACGAATACGCCCATGGCATCACCGCTCCAGTTTCCGCTTAATCTGAAGGTCAGTCAGCTTTGGTCCCTGTGGCGAACCCGAAACTCCTGGGATCGGGATGTCCGACTCAAAGCCGCATTGGGCACGCCAAAAGAGGTTTTCACCCTCAGTCGGGAGTTTTTGAAAATGTAATTCCGCAGGGCTTGCGCTGGGCCGCGTTGGGAAAGTTCAACCATTACGGCCCAGCGTAAGCGCAGGCCCTACAGAGGAAGAAATCATACTCAAAACAGTCATAAATCTTAAGATTGTAGGCCGGGTCGTCGGAGACCCCCGGCGAGTCGGTGGCTGACCCGGCAATATTATTTTAGAGGCGGGTCAGCGACCTCGCCCTACAGATTTCGAAAACTAAGATTTAGATGCCGCGGAGTACACAATTAGAACTCCCAATCACACAAGAAAGGAACGAACGATCATTCTCGCTTGTCCTAAATCTTCGCCCTCGACGTTATGTAGATAAGGCTCTATACAGTTGAGTATTAAATCACTATGCATTCGACCATTAATCGTTTCACAATGAGATTAAAGACCTTGTTCCTCGTTCTTCTGTCAGGAATCGCCACGGCGTCGCTTTCCGCGGAACCCGTTAAAATCTGGATCAGTTCCCAGCAGGACAAGATCTACTACGATAATATGGTTCGGCTTTACCAACAGGAAGTCGATTCGGATTTCGAAGCGGAGGTTCAGGCTTTCGGCTTTCGGGAGATGCCCGATAAGTTGGCAATCGCTTTTAAAACCCAAACGAACACGCCGGACATCATCCAACTCGATGAGGTCTTCTTTGGAATGTATCTCCAGGATGAGACGCCTTTTGTGGATTTGACCGAGCGGGTAATTGAAGCGGGGCTGAAAGAGGACATCATGCCTCAACGCCTGGAGCTCTTCAGCCAGAAAGGACGCGTGCTTGGATTACCGCAGTCCATGAGCGCGATGTTGATCTATTATCGCCGAGACTTGTTTGAGCAATACGGGCTCTCGCCCAGCGAGTTTAAGACTTGGGATGACCTTGTGGAGATTGGCGAAGAACTGGTGGCCAAGAACCAGTCCTTTCTCGCCATGGATCCGAGTTATTTTGAGATCCTCTTGCGTCAGCGGGGATCCGACTTGTTTTCAGAAACGGGCGAACTCCTACCCGACTTCGACCTGGCGGTCGACACGCTGGAATTTTTAGGAGAGCTCGCTCAAAAGCGGGTTGGCCTCATGCCGGATCGTAGCTCGATTTTCGATCCTGTCTTTTTTGGAGGTGATGTGGCCAACAACGAAATTGTGGCGATCATGGGTGCGGATTGGTATGGCTTGGACATGATTCAGCAATTTTCTTCCGAATTGGAGGGAGAGTGGGGGATGATGCCACTTCCGGTCTGGACCGACGACGAAGGCAACCCGAATTCGGTTCGTACTTCGACCTTTGCCGGACAAGGACTCGTGATTTACAAGGGAAGCCAATCCATTGACGCGTCTTGGGAGTTCATGAAATTCGTTATGACCAACAAGGAGGCAAATGCGCAGCGCTTCCTGCAAGGGAACAGCTTCCCTGCTTACAAACCTGCATTTGAAGACATTCGACTTCTCCAGCCGCAACCGTTTTTCGGATACGATTCGATGGGCCAAATCTTAGTGGATCTTGCTCCGGAGGTTCCCCGAGTTATGATGAATCCAAAACGTCCGATGGCAGTTTTCATGATCCGAGAAGGAATGCTCAGCAGCATCATGTACGGGGAAGGCGATGCTCGGGTAGCTCTCGAACGATTTAAGGAGCAGCTCGAAGGAGGTGGCGGTCCGCCAGAGCAGAATTAGTCTTTGCTGACGCAATGCTTCGGTATTCTAGGTTTTTAAATATCAATCGGGGGCGGCTATACTTAGCCGCTCCGTTCTTTTTGTTCCTTCTCATTTTTTGGGCGACGCCCCTGGGTAAAGGATTCTTGCTAAGCCTTGAGTCAGACACGTTGTGGGGTGAGTCGACTTTTGTCGGCTTTAAGCACTACAGTGAATTACTTCAAGATTCACGATACTGGCACTCAGTCGTCAACACCTCTGTGTTCGCCGTATCCACGATCACTTTGTCGATCGGGCTGGCTCTGCTATTCGCCCATGGACTAAGACTGTGTTCGAAGGGTTTGCAGGGGCCACTGACATTTGCGTTGATGGTGCCCGGTCTTTGTCCCCCTACTGTTCTGGCTCTGCTGTTCCTCCTGGTGTTTCACGGGAAGGAAGGTCTGTTGAATCGATGGCTCATCGAGCCTCTGGGATTTGAGACTGTCAATTGGCTTTCGGATCCAGACTTCATAATGCCAGCAATTGTCATCCAAGCGGTCTGGCGATGGACGGGGTTTATGACCTTTTTTCTACTGTGCGCTTTGAACGCTCGTCCAAGGGACGTGCTCGATGCCGCAGAGATCGATGGTGTCAGTGTCTGGCAGAGATTTTATAGAATCACTCTTCCTCTCATTTCCCCGACGATTACGTTTTGTCTGATCTACCTACTGGTGGATTGCTTTGCCCAATTTGCGGGCTCTTACGTGCTTTTCGGGGGTTCAGGCGGTGCTAGCGATGCGGGACTATTGCTTGTCACTTATGCCTACCAGAAGGCCTTTGTCGGAGGAGGATTTGGCAGTGGAGCGGCGGTGAGTCTTTCCATTTTGCCGTGGCTGGCAGGAATGTTAGTCCAGGTAGCTCTCGCCCCTCGATATTTGTGGAAGGGAGCAAGAATGTGAGAACGCCAGGCGTTGTAACTTTTGTCGTTAGTCTAGCTCTGTTGCTAGCCGCTTTTGTTTTCCTCTATCCGCTATTCTGGATGGCACTAGGCAGTTTTAAGTCGAATAGTGAAATTTTCAATACAAGGACCTTTTGGCCAAGTGAATGGACTGGGCGATATTTTGGCATCCTGTTTTCAGGAGAGTATTTCAATTTCGAACGTACGCTTTTCAATTCGATTGCCATCTCAATTTCCCAAGGTGTCGGAGCAACCATCCTAGCCGCGATGGCTGGCTACATTATCGGAACGTACCACTTTCGCGGAAGAATGACTCTCGTCGCCTTGGGCGTTATGGTGGTTCTGATTCCCGCGCAGATGGTGGCACTGCCTTTATTTGTTTGGGTCAATACGCTCGGCCTGTTTGACAATCCCCTTGGGGTGGCGTTACCAGGCATGGTTAGCGGGCTTGGCCTCTTGTTTTTCACGAGGGTTTTCCGGCTCGTGCCGAAGGAATTGATTGAAGTCGCTCGCATGGAGGGAGCGTCCGAGTGGAGGATCTTCCTTTCCGTGCTTCCGCTTGTTAAACCCTTCCTCATCGCATTTGGCTTCGCCCATTTTGTCCTCGCTTGGCATGCCCATGTCATTCCGATGCTTATTTTGCATAGCGAGGAAGCGAGGACCTTGCCGATTAGTTTAGCGGCGCTTTATGGAAGTAGTTTGAATTCGCCACAGGCAGTCCTCATGGCGGGTTCCGCGATCGGAATGATTCCCCTGATCACGGTATTTGCTCTGGCGTACCCTCAGTTAAAGTCAGCTTTACAGGAATTTGTAACGTCATGATTTCAGTCAGTCCTTATTGAGTGGACTTGCTGAACTCCTGTATGTGGGCGATCAAATCTTTGAGGGATTCTCCCTCAAGATTGACCAAAGTATACGCCATTTGAATACCTTCAATATCCTTAGGGTGGTATCCGCGTTTTCCCAAAGCGAATTTTCGCAGTTGATCGAGAAGATACCAGTCTTCCTGAATATTGAGCGGAGGAGACTTGAGGATCTCGTTTCCTTCACCCTTTGCTCCGTGACAGGGAATGCAACTCTGGTAGAGGGCAGACCCGTTAGCGGCATTCCCTTTAACGACCGGTTGGTAGGGCTTGGGAGGCAGCGACGCGATGTACTGTGAAAGCAGGTTGATCGTCCTATCATCTGAAATGCGATCACGAGCCGATCCCATGAGGAGTTCAGACTTGTTTTCCGGATTTTGCCCACGAGAGCCCTCCAAGAATTTGCGTAACTGTTGTCGACTATACCAGGCGGGCAAACCGTCGATAATCGGGCCTCTTTGCATCTCCTGGGTGCTATGGCAAATGAGACAGGATTCGAAGGCGGCTTTCGCCTCGACCAGTTTCTCAGGAGACAGGCTTTGTTTGGCGCTGCAGCCAAAATGCAGCGAAGCCAGTCCAAGCAGAAGAAGGCAGAGGACACGGCGGCTAAAGTTCTTGTCGAGGCAGGTCATCTAAAACGCTATGATAGGGTTTTGAACGAGAGAACATCGGAGTTCCATCTCTTAATCAGGAAATAGGTCACCCATGCCCCCTGCGTTATAGATTAGCTCTTTTGACGTGGCATAGGGTGGGCGACAGCCCCGAGACAGGCCTTCAAGGATGCGCCCAAAATACGAATTGCCAGTTTACCCCTTTGGCTAAGGATAGCTCCGTGGAATTCCTCAGCATTACCTGTCCCACCTGCTGGCAGACTTTTGAAATTGATTTGCCTGGTCACAGTTCCCAAGAGATCGAAATGGTAACGGATTGCGAGGTTTGTTGCCGTCCGATGCAGGTAACTATTAGTTGGCCAGATCCAGGGGAAGAACCGGTTGTGAATGTTGATTCAGAGTCCTGAGTGATGCGGGTTTATGCGTTTGATATCCAGATCAGAGCGTGGCGGGAATAATGGTGATTTGGGTAATTTCAGGCGGGGCAAAGACTCGCAATTGAGGACCCCAGGAACCGGTGCCTCTGCTTAAATAAAGAAAAGTCTGTGGAGCTAGTTCAGTGAGTCCCGGTTTGGCCTTGTAGGCGAGTTTCGAAAGAATGTGAAATGGAAAGATCTGCCCGCCATGAGTATGGCCCGATAATTGAAGATCAAATCGTTCAAACCGCTCGGGACGGATGCTAGGCCGGTGGTTGAGGAAAATGGTGTACCGCTCAGGCGAGACGTTTTTAAAGCATTTCTCCGCTGTCGCTTCGCGGTCTTCGTTTTTCTTTGCCGCCGGGTCCTCGATGCCAGCTAGCGCGATGGCTTCTCCCACGGTCACGGATTCGTTTCTAAGTACGGTGAAACCTGATTCTCTAGTCAGTTCAAGCGCTTCCTCGAGTCCTGCATAAACTTCGTGATTCCCGCTCACCGCGTATTTCCCCAAGGGGGCCTTCATCTCTTTGAGCAGTTCGACGTACGGCCGCATCAGAGGAAGATAGCCATCGAATAGATCGCCCGTTGAGACAATGAGGTCGGGGCTAAGCTGATGGACGGTTTTCACCACCTTTCGGAGGCGGGATTGAGTGCTCGCGTCGCCCAGATGCAGATCAGAGATCTGGATGATGGTAATCCGAGTCTGGATCTTGGGTGAATGGAGGGAGACGTGGCGAATGTTTATCCGATGAGCCGCCAAGAATCCCCAAATGGAAAGGGGGCCCCCAATTAAGACTATACCCTTCAGCGAAGTGGCATCGTCGATATGGGGTACAAACCATTGTACTGAATCGAAAACGAATGCCACAGAGGCAAAGACAAATCCGACGCCCATCCAGTTATAACCGACCTTGGAAACGATTAGAGAACTCTTCAACCAGTTTGTTCGCTCCATGAGTAGGGCTGCGATCAAGGAAAGGAGGCAGAATGCAATTATCGCTAACACGAGCCAGGAATCTCGCCCCAAGCCGTTGGTAACTGTGCGATACAAGTATGTGTTGATGCCGATTTGAATGGCAATGAATACGATTACAATCATAAGGTGAGAGTCTGTATTGAGGGAAGAACGGATCGCCTCTGCAATAGCCAATGTGTGCTAGAAAGGGTTTTGAGCGAATTGAAAACCGTCTTGGTATCGTAAATACGAAGCAATTTAGGAAATCCGGAGCGATAGATAGGTCTACCTCATAATAGTGGCAAATTTAGTTGCTCCTTCTCATAAGTAGAGGAAGCTCACCGTCGTATAAATGGATTTTCCCCTGCAGCCGCAGATTGGCAAACTGGATTCGGACGAGCTTCTTGAGTGTTTCCTTGATTACCTGACGCAAAAAGACATCGAGCCCTATCCGGCGCAGGAGGAGGCGATACTGGAAGTCTTCAGTGGAAAAAACGTCATATTGAATACACCGACCGGCTCCGGAAAGTCTCTGGTAGCGGCCGCGATGCATTTCTTTTCAGCCTCGAGGGGCCGGCGATCCGTTTACACCTGCCCGATCAAGGCATTAGTGAATGAGAAATTCCTAGCGTTGTGTCGCGACTTTGGGCCGGAGAACGTTGGCATGATGACCGGTGATGCAAGCGTCAACCAAGGAGCCCCAATCCTCTGTTGCACGGCTGAAATTCTCGCGAACATCGCTTTGAGAGACGGAGAAAAGGCACGAGTGGACGACGTCATAATGGACGAATTTCACTATTACTCAGATCACGAGAGAGGGGTTGCCTGGCAAGCTCCTTTGCTAACTCTGCCTCATTGTCGATTTATGCTGATCTCGGCAACCTTGGGAGATACGCAGTTCTTTAGTCGCGATTTGGAAAGGCTAACTGGAATAGAATGCGTAACTGTATCCAGTAATGAGAGACCAGTGCCGTTGGAATTCAGTTACCTGGAGGTACCATTGATCGAGGCATTGGACAAACTGAAAGAGGAAAACAAGCGACCTGTCTATATCGTTCATTTCACGCAGAAGTCGGCCTCGGACACTGCTCAGAACTTGATGAGCGTGAACGCGTGTACGAAAGAGGAAAAGCAGGAATTGCGTGAGGCCCTCCAGGGGGCCGCCTTCACAAGCCCGTTCGGCAAGGAGATTAAGAAGTACCTCGCCAATGGCATTGGCTTGCACCATGCGGGTCTATTGCCGAAGTACCGTGTATTGGTTGAATCGTTTGCCCAGAAGGGTTTGCTCAAATTTATTTGCGGAACGGATACATTGGGGGTGGGGGTGAACGTTCCCATTCGAACGGTGCTTTTCACGCAGCTTTGCAAGTATGGCGGAAGGAAAACGTCCATTCTCAGCGCACGCGATTTTCACCAGATCAGTGGACGAGCGGGACGGAAAGGATTTGACGATCGTGGCTATGTGGTCGCATTGGCTCCTGAACATGTGGTCGAAAACAAGCGTCAAGAGGCGAAGGCCGCCGGCGATCCGAAAAAGAAGCGTAAGCTGGTCAAGCGAAAACCGCCGGAAAGGGGATTCGTCCATTGGGATGAGCAAACCTTCGAGCGGCTTCAGTCGGCAACTGCAGAACCTTTGGAATCCCGGTTTACCGTTTCCCATGGAATGCTATTGAACGTTCTTAGCCGCAAGGGCGACGGTTGCAAGGCGATGCGAACGATCATAGCGGATTGCCACAATACGGAGTATTCCAAGAGGAGTCTCCAAAAAAGGGCATTCCAGCTTTTTCGAGCCTTGGTGGAGCGGAGCATAATTGAGATCAATGATCCAAAAAAGACGGACCAGAAACTTCAAGTAAACGTAGAGCTTCAGGACGATTTTTCACTCAATCAGACACTTTCCCTCTACTGCATCGATGCCTTGGGATTGTTTAATACAGAGGATCTGCAGTATCCATTTAAGCTGCTGAGTGTTGTCGAATCGATACTGGAAAATCCGGATGTTATTTTGAGGCGGCAGTTGGATGTATTGAAATCCGAAAAGATCGCTGAAATGAAAGCGGCGGGTATTGAGTACGACGAGCGTATAGAGAAACTGGATTCAATGGAGTACCCAAAACCGGAAAGTGAGTTCATTTATGCGACATTCAACGAATTCGCTCGATTGCATCCCTGGGTGGGCCAGGAGAATATTAAACCTAAATCGATCGCCCGAGAAATGTTCGAGCGTTACTCAAGTTTCAGCGACTATGTGAAGCTCTATGGACTGGCCCGCTCTGAAGGGCTCCTCCTGCGGCATTTGACCAACGTCTATCGCATCCTGGAGAATACAGTCCCGACAGCTTTCAAGACTGAAAATGTTAATGAGATCACCGTCTATCTAGAGCACTTGCTAAAGAATGTGGACTCGAGTTTGCTCGACGAATGGGAGCGAATTCGAAATCCCGAATACTTTAAGGAGACCAGTGAGGGCCATCCGGTTCGAGCAGGACCTATCGATATCACCAGGGATAAGGATTCCTTTACCAGGTTGATCCGGAACGATGTGTTTTCGTTTGTCCGCTTGCTGGCGAACCGGCAGTATTCAGCGATAGCGAAACGCTTTGATCTAAAGTCAGTTCTTTCCGAATCGGGCGGCGAGACCAAGTGGGAAGATATCGAACTGGAGAAACTAATGGATCCATTCTATGAAAGTAGAGGATGGATACGCTTGGATCCAGCCGCGCGATCGCTCGAGCATACTCATATTTCAAGGGGCGAAGACAATACGGTCTGGACTGTCGAGCAAACCCTGGTGGATTCGGAGGAACTGAATGACTGGCTGGTCGAGTTTTCCGTAAATCTGACTGAGTCAAAGACATCCGGTAAGCTCAGTCTAGCGATTGTTCGGATCGGGCCCTTGCGGGATCATTGACGTCGAGTTAACATGGCTTCGACAGATCCCCGCAGATTGGGCTTATTTCTTTGGTACTGAAGGTTATTAAAAGTAGGGCTGCTTATCCTTAAGCAGCCGCAAAGCGCTATAGGGAAATTAGGCCGACTAAGGATAGTCAGCCCTACTTTGAGGGAAATACGTTGCGTCAGAGAGTGATTTGCCAAGACTTAAACCCATGCGAAATTTCCGTCTTTTGTCGTGTTTGGCGGTGGTTGGGCTCTGTCTGAATTGGATCGTCGCTTCAGTAGAAAACCGCCCCAATTTCATAATTGTCATGACCGATGATCAAGGATTCGGCGATCTGGGGGTCCATGGCAACGATCAGATTGACACCCCTAATCTGGATTCGTTTGCGAAAGAGTCCCTGTGGATGGAGCGGTTCTATGTGAATCCGCTCTGTGCTCCTACGCGGGCGAGTTTGATGACGGGGAGATATCACCTGCGTACAGGAATTCTGCATACATCTCGCGGTGCTGCCAAGATGTTCGGGGATGAAGTGACGATTGCCGAGTTACTTCGAGACGAAGGTTATCGAACCGGGATTTTCGGAAAATGGCACTTGGGAGACAACTTTCCCATGCGTCCGCAAGATCAGGGTTTTGAGGAAGCATTTTTTCACAAATCGGGCGGTATTGGACAGACTCCGGATGTGGATGCGGACTACTTCCAACCCATCCTATGGCAAAATGGAAAGCGCATAGTGCCCAAGGGATATTGCACAGACCTCTTCTTTGATGGAGCCTTGGATTTCATCGAGAAACACCGCAGAGACCCGTTTTTTGTCTATCTTGCTCCCAATGTTCCTCACACGCCACTGGAGATCGCAGAGAAATACAGTTTGCCCTTCGAAAGAGAGGGGGTCAAATCCGATGTGGCTAAGATTTACGGAATGCTCAAAAATCTCGATGAGAATTTTGGCAGACTACTGGACCGGTTAGATGAACTCGAATTGAGAGAGAATACCTTGGTCGTATTCATGTCCGACAATGGACCGACGTCTGGCCGGTACAATGCAGATTTAAGGGGAGCAAAGGCGAGTGTCTACGAAGGGGGAATACGCGTGCCATTCTATGTGCGATGGCCAGAGCGAATAGATGAGTCGGCTCGTCGTATTAATATGGCCGCCCATATAGATGTATTACCGACCCTGTTGGAGGCAGCTAATATCACGATCCCTCAGAATCTGGTGCTGGATGGGAAGAGTATGCTTCCGCTATGGCTGAATGAGCATGATAGCGAGGGATGGGCTGATCGCACGCTCTTCACGCAGCATATCAAGTCGATCGCTCAGTCTCCTTACCAGAATGCCACCGTAATCACCGAACGGTATAAACTGGTCTCCTACCCAAGGTCAGCAAATGAGCGTCATTTTAAAGCGGATACAAATAACTTGAATGTTTCTCTCTATGATCTTTCTGAAGATCCGGTAGAAGCCCATGACCTGTCGATGCAAAAGCCGGAAGTGGTTAAAGAACTGCGGGGCGCTTACGAGCAGTGGTTTTCTGAGATGCAGAATGAGCGTGGATTCAAACCGGGACTCATACACCTGGGAACCAAACATGAAAATCCATCCCATCTGTGCCGCTACCAAGACGGCCACCGTCTCTACGGTACGGATCCGGAAGCGATTGGCTGGCCGGTCAGAATCGAAGAGGGAGGCCGTTTTTCAATTTCAAAGACTGACCCAACATTCTTAGGAGCAATCATGGCAATCCAGTGGCAAGGGAAGGTCACCCGAAAGCGATTCGCTTCGTCTCAGAGCAGCGTTGAAGTGATCCTCGAATCCGGAGAAGGAATGATCGATGTCTGGGTGGAAGACTTAAACGGAAAGGCCGCTCCCAAGGAGTTTGACGTGAGTATCAAGCGGCTGTAGAGAAAGTAGCTTACTCGCTTTAGCGTGAGCAAAGAAAAAGGATCGGTTGGGCTCGCGCTAAAGCGAGTGAGCTGCCCAACTTACCGTGTTTGGAAAAAGTTAGCAGGCGATTGACTGTAGGGGCGATCGACTTGTCACGCCGCAGATCGGCGAAGGCGGATGATCGCCTACGCAACCGGCGGTCGCATCTACAAAAAGACGAAGCCGACGACGAGTCGGGATCAAAGAAGGCTTCGAGCCTACCCGAAGTGATAAAAAAAGGCGCTGTCTCATGACAGCGCCCTTCAAATTTATACGGAAGATTTCTCTACGACGTTTCTTCGATAGCCACCCGTCTGTAGCCGCCGATCGATTTGAAGTAGAGCATAATCCCTAGATAGATAACTGCCATCGTAAGGGGTATGTACGCATCGGCTCTAAGCGTCTTGCGATCGCCCTCAATACTCGCTGCAACTACATCGTTGTCACCGGGGAGCGCGTTTCCACCTGTCACGCGGCCTTGTGCTTCACTCAATTTCGTTCCGTCTAGTCCTGTGGTAGATAGCCATAGGAATGAGCTGGGAGCGTCCGCCTTCACGACTTGGTAGATGGCCGGATTAGATTCCTCCAAGGCTCTGCCCGAGTAGTGATCCTTGGCGAATCCAAGACCTGGAGATCCGAGTAGACCAGCCGAGAGCATTCCGATTCCACCCATGATGCTCATAGCGACTGCTCCGGTATGAGGATAGCGGTCGCCCGCGACGGCGAGCATGGTAGGCCAGAAGAAGGTCTTTCCAACGGCATAGATGCCTAAGGCAAGCATAGCGCCAAGGAAGCTCGTCATTCCTGCTGCCATATTCAGGCCAATGAAAGCGAGAACCGAGCAAACAAGCAGAATCCCGACTGGCGAAAGCTTCAGACGTGTTTCGATGAACTCTGCACTGAAGCGGAGGGCGAACATGATTGTTGAGGTCCAGACGAAGAGAATCTTGCCTTGCTCAGAAGTAAGTATGTTTCCGGTAATGTTCTGCACCCATCCGTCCGTTCCCAGCTCGACTGCGCCTACGAGAGCGTGGGCCACGAATAGGATGAAGAGTAGAATCGATCCCATCGAGAATTTGGTGATGTAGCCGATCGCAACCAAGAGAATGAAAGCGATGATGTAGCTAACGGTTGGCGATAGAAATGATACCCCTAAGGTTGAGAGGAAAAGAGAAAGCAAATAGCAAATAACGAGCCCGCCTAGGATTCCGACGTCCTTCATCATGTCGCCCAGACCCAGCCCTTTTTCGGAAGCTTCCGATTTTGGGTATTTCTGGCCGAGGAACATAATTCCGTAAATGACGGTTGGAACCAGGTAGATAGCGAGTTGGTACTTCCAAGGCACTCCGAATTTGTCGTCGAGCACCCATCCGATTACGGCGCCGATAACCATGCCCGCAGGCCAGGAAGCGTGTAGAATGTTGAGGTAGTGTGTCCGGCTTTCAGGGTAGAGCGTTGCGATAAGAGGATTCGCGACTGCCTCGAGCGTTCCGTTCGCATAGGCGAAGATGAACATGCCCCAAAAAAGGAAAGCGTAGGCGGAATCGCCACCGGCAGCAAAGGTTACGAATGCGGAAAGCACGTGGCAAGCGAGGGCCAGAAGGACCAGTTTGCCGTAGCCGATCTTATCGACAATTACGCCACCAATGATGATGCCGAAGCAAAAGCCAGAAAAGCCCGCTCCACCGATCGCGCCTAGCTGCGCGCCCGTGAAACCGTATTCACCAGCCCAATTGTCGAATATTCCGCCACGAATGGCAAAGCCAACTCCAGCAGCGAGAATCGCCATAAAGCCGGCCCATAGTAGTCTTGATCGATGTATTTCGCTCATATTAAGGAAGAACCTCTCTTTTGTGTTAATCTGAGTCTTTCTGCACAGTCATTTCATGGGACGCTAATTCAGCGTACGATTTAGTGACGGGGAGTGTGGGAGCAGAAAAACGGTTAGTTGATAAGAGGGAAGCAAACATGCGGACAGTTTATGTCGAGCTTTTATGCGCGTGAATTTTACATTTAATGCAAATTATTGGGATTTAATCCCTGGAACGGTCCTTAATGCAGCGAACAGGCTAGGTTGCTACATACCAGTATGTTGCGGTCTTGTGAAGCAATTCGAATTGATATTAAGTGGGTAGCGGGCGATTTTGGTTCGACAAAGCTCACTACCCTGAGCCCGCCGTTGGGCGAGTGCCCATTTAAAGTAGCACAGGCATCCTGCCTGTGTTCGTTAATGCAAACAGGCTAGAAGCCTGTACTGCTTTTTATTGTGGGCGCTCGTCTTGCGCCGCCGTAGCTTCAGCGAAGGAGTGAGATCGCCCGCTTGTATGTCTTTGTTGTGCTATCTTTGGCGTATTATTTCCATTAGCCGATTGGCTTCTTCCGAGAATGGGTTAGATTACTCGTCGGAGGAAGAAGCCAGGCGGCGGAGCTG
>Ga0181564_10001043_pt1 | contig 24531 bp, 14 predicted proteins | sample 011ome_24_FD_134512 | JGI IMG/M metagenome (GOLD analysis project Ga0181564, IMG submission 134512) | Coastal salt marsh microbial communities from the Groves Creek Marsh, Skidaway Island, Georgia - 011513CT metaG (megahit assembly) | ecosystem: Environmental > Aquatic > Marine > Intertidal... | reverse complement strand
TAAGTCATCGTCTTATGAGTACTAGCAGACCTCTGCTGTGCGCGCATCCTGTCGCCGCGCAAAGGTGGCTGTCGCATATAGTGCAGCCAGAGCCAGAGCCAGAGCCAGAGCCTCGCCGGAGCCCCCGCACCTGAGATCGCGAAACGTCGCGAAACGACGCGAACGTCACACGACGACGACGACGACGACGACGACGACGACGACGACGGGAGCATGTTATCTCGACTACTCCGAGACGACGACGTGACGACGACGAACACGAACACGAACAATGTATCATCGCGTCGCGTCATCGTCGGTGTCGACGACGAGGGCGCGCGATCGGTGCCCGCGCGCGCGATGGTGCCTCTGGCGTCGACCGATGTGGATGACGAGTTTCCCGGGTCTGGAACGCCCGAAGATAACCGATCGGCGATGATGTGCGACGCGCGTAGGGAACATCATTATCAAAAAATACCTACGATGCGTCGGGAGATGAGCGCGGCAGAACTCAACCGGGCTACGATGTTCTCGCGGTCGTTGGGCACCGACGAAGACGACGACGAAGTCAACGAGACGCCGCCGCTTGTGGGAACGCCCGAAGATAACCGAGCGGCGATCATGTTCGAGCGTGAAGAACACTCGCAAAGAGTACCTCACATGGTGAAGCGCGTGATGAGTGCGGCGGAACTCAATCGCGCGACATTATTTTCCCGGTCGTTCGCGATGGGCGACGTAGACGAAAAGGTGCCAAGCCTCGCGCATTCGCCGACGAGGACCGCCCGTAAGCCGCCTGTTTCAAGACTAGGTTTATCCAGTGCGCGACGACGCATTCCCGTTGCTAATAAAAACAGTGGAAATCGTCCGCTTGGTATGGCGCGATCGTACGCGTCAGAGGCTGATTTGGGCCACTTGCGCGCCGAACACGAGCACGGCCCGATACGGTTTGGGAAGGGTGTAGCTTTGATGTTGATTGACTTGCAGCCCGTATATTGGTCGCTTGCGCCCGAAATCAAAAGAGCGTTTCCCGATTTGCCGGCCAACGTTAGTAAGCTTCTCAAATGTGCGCGAGAAAATGACGCGCGAGTCGTTCACGTCAAAGCGTCGTATTCTCAAGACGCGTGCCCATGGCTTCAGCAATTCAAGCGTTTGAATCCTGGACGTCGGGCGTATGAAATTGATCCAGACGTCGTAGAAGATTTTGCTACTCCGATAGAGGGCGAAATTATCGTGAATAAAGACACTTTTGGTGCATTCATACACGCCCCTGAATTGGCGCCTGAGTTGAAAGCCGCTGGAGTGCACACCATCGTCGTCGCCGGGTTGATTACGTCAGTGTGCGTGCAACACTCAATCTTCGGTGCATTTAATGCTGGTTTCCGAGTTGCTTGCGCACATGATGCCTGTGGCGATCGAAGTCGTGCTCGCCACGATGCTGCACTCATGCTTTATGGAGACTACATGTACGAAGTCGTAGACACCAGCGCTTTGGTGAAGGAGTCCGCGATGGCTCAAATAATGGAGGACTCATCTTCCATTGCGGTAACTCCCGCAGCTCGTGTTATGGATGGTACGATTCGTGCTGATACGTCATCTCCCGTGAGCAGTATAGGCGTATCGATGAGTCAGTTGAATCTCACGGACTACGTCAAGGAGAAGCGTGCGACGATGGATCAAGTCGGCGTATCACCAATGTCCATCTTCTCTGCTTTGACATACGCGTCATAACCTGCTATGACCGCTCGCGCTCACGACACGTTGTTGTAATCTTTGTGATTGTGTTGTTGTTGTTGTTGTGAAAGTAATAATGTTGTAAGAAAACGTAAAATACTGTATGAGTTACACTTCAATAAGCAACGTTTAATTATCCTTGCCGGCTGAACCGCGACGCCAGTGTCTCGATCCAGGCGCCTCTACTGGTGATGAAGATGATGAAGCACCTTTGTCCTCTAAGAGTACTTCACGAACTCGACCTCTTTCTGGCCAATCGTCGTCGTCGTCGTTTGAAATGATTTTGACGATGGGAGCTCGCATCGAGTGCTTTTCAGCTCCAAAATAATTGGGGCTGTAGAAAATTGAAGTACACAGGGCGATGAATTCAAATACGCAAAACACTGGCGTGAGTACAATCGTCATGACGAACAATATGCTGTACAAAATCAATCCCGGAGAGCCTCTCGCGAGGTCAATAGCGGAAGCACTCTTGTAAAAGCCGATGGCATATTTGAACGTGACGCACGCCGTGATAAAGCCCACGACGCACGAAACAGCAAAAGTGTCCACTCCGCTTCGATGCAAAAACCAAGGAGAAAACGCTGTGAGGACTGGCGCAATCGTTGAAAACCCAGCGCTCACGCATGCGAGCGATAGTGAGGCCCGATGCGTATGATCAAGCGCGGCTTCGTCGCGCATCAACACCAACGCGCTGTGATGATCCCTCGCCCGAACTTTGAATAATTTCCAAATGTTCGCCACAATGGGCACGTGTACGCCCGCATCGAGCCATGAAAATTTGACTCCATTGTTTGAACATCGAAGCGCGAAAGACGTGAGTTCAAACCCATCGTGTACGTCCATGTTCCCAAAACCGACGGCAAGTTCGAGCTCGTTGGGAACGACCAAGTATGTGTTCGGAATTGGAGCGACAACCCGCGAATGACGCGCATACATCACACGCAACGCTCCATACGACTCTCCCGCGCGAATACATTCCGCCATGGCAGGAATCCACTGGAATACATTCTCAACGCCATCAACAAAGGAATTAGCCGTGCGCGTGATGCCGGGGAGGACTGCTCCTTGAGCGAGCCGACGCACATGAGTCTCGCCCCGTCCCGACAACGCAGCCAACCGAGTCTCGCGGGCGCAGTGTGCTAACACTGCGTCAACCGCGCGCACGTTCAATAGTGCGTCGGACCCCATGTGCACTACCCAATCTCCCCAGCTCGCCGTGCTGGCTCGCGTAGCGTATTCGAGCAAAGTGCTCGAGCTATTCACGCTGTTGTACATATCAACCGGCACCACCAACTCACTCACCCCGGTAGCGGACACACCTAATTCTTTCATAGTGACTACTTCAACTTCCCATAGCGGGCTAGGTATGGAGCGTGATAGAATATCCACTGCTACGTCCACTGCCCGCTTCACAGCGACTGGCTTGGTGTCTCGCGCGACGTGGAAGCGAAAGTAAATCTTCCCTCCAAGCTCCTCGAGCAATTTACCACGCTCAGGAAATTGCTCAAGCCACACGGGTGGCCAGGTAAGATATCCGCTAACGTGCGCCACGCACGAGGGTATAGCTACAAAGCTCGCGCAACTAATAAATAACCAAACGACATTTTCCAACGCATTCAGCTCAATTACTGCCTCTTGGAACGGATTGATCAACGCCCCTAGTGCGGTGATGATGATGAATGCGAAATTCAATATCATAAACGTCACGTATAAACCAAACAATCGAATGAGCAAGGGGAACGTCACTGGTTTGTACGCGCGACGTTCAGCTTTACGCCGCAGCGCAATCACCGTCGACTTCTTGCCTCGTCCCGCCCCACCTAAACGTCGACTTTGTCGCTTCGTTCCACTACTCTTTTGACGCCGCGCCGATGATGACGTCGTCGCGCCCGTGTTTCGCAATAACGGTGCTGTGCTAACATCTTGACGATTCCCACGCGATCTTCCGAGCTCGGCGTCGCCCAATCCTTCGCCGTCGCTCTCATCCGCGCTCGCGTCTCCCGCGCGCCCAACGCCACTGTCCTCGTCATAGTCGTCGTATTCGTCATAGTATTCATCGCCGTCGTCGTCGTCATCGAAGTCTTCGATATCCGTTACGTATTCATCACTCACACTCGCTTCCTCGCCCTCGTTCGCCGCGGTGTCGGCGCGCGCGCGTTGTCGTCCTAAGAATCCACCGTCATCTAACGCGCGCGTCAGCGCGTCGGGGTCATCCCCGGGTTCGCGTTCCCCCGCCGTGGCGCCGTGTTCGGGCACGACAGCCTTCCACGACGCATCGCGCTGGGATAACATCTCTCGCGCGACGCCACGCCACGCGCGCACGACGACGTGTGACGCGCGCGCGCGCAATCGCGCCTCGGCCAACACCAATCGATGGGCAGACAAAAGCCAGGTGTGTGTGTGTGTGTGCGTATGGGTACTAGTATGGGTAAACAGTATAACATCCTATACCCTAACGTCGCCGGCGACGCCCCCCCAATTTTTTTTCAATCGTCTCGCGCGCGACGAACCGCCGAGCGTGCCAACGGCTGGGCGCGACAGCGCGTCGTCGTCGCCGTGATGGGCGCGCGACCGCCGTGGGTGTCGGACGTCGACGCCGAGGCGAGGTTTGCAAAGTATGCGTGCACGCAGGAGGAGGTCGATGCGCGACGACGGGCGAGGACGAGCGCACACGCGAGTGCGGTGCGGCGCGAGAGATATGCGCAGTTTGACGACACCGTTGACGAGGGTGAGGTGTGCGGAAACGACGGGAGCGATGAAGACGACGAGGATGAACTGAGGACGAGAACAACGACGACGACGACGAAGACGAAGAAGAAGACGAAGACGACGGTGGATGGGGATGGACGTGGTGCGCGCGCGGTGGCGTTTGATTTGGACATGGCGCTGTTTTGGGCGCGAAGGCGCGCTGCTGCGGCGCGCGAGCGGGAATCTTTGAAGGAAACAACAATGACGACGAAGACGACGACGAAAAATAATCGTGTCGCTCCGCACAATGACATTGATGTTGATGTTGATGATGCGCATTTTAGCCACGCGCGGGAGGTTGAAGAGTTGAGGCAGAGGTTGAGGCAGGAACGAAGCGCGCGCGCCCGTCTAACCGATAAACTCGAACAAAAAGTCGCCGAGATAGAACGATTACGCTCGATAGTAGCCAAGCTCAAGCTCGATAGCGAAAAACAAGAACAACAAGAAAAGCTGCTGCGATATCCAGGACAACGCGAACGAATGCGCCTGGCGAAAATTAGAGAAAACCAGTTGACTGGCGATGGCGAGCGCGAAAGTGAAAATTTACCATCATACGCAGCGATGCGACGAGAGACAACCAACGCGAAGAAAACCGCATGGTTTGTCAGAACAAGATAGTAAAAGTGTATAGCTCATTAATACAAACCATATTACAGGTTTCAGCATAAAAACGTGTTCCTAGTGAATGTTTCATTCATATTAGTATTTTATCGCAAAAGAGGACGTGGAAACCGTCGCTTACTTTTGCATCAACGCCGCCGCGCGCATAGTTAAAATGTCGGCGTCGATTGAGTCACGAACGATGAAGCGCCAGATACGCACTTCACGTTGTTGACCGTAACGACGGATGCGCCCAATCGCTTGCGTTTCGCTCGCGATGTATTCATAGGCGGTCGTTGTGAGAAGAGGGTGGACGAAGATGGCGTGGTTCGCCGTCGTCAAGTTGGCCCCAGACGCAGACTCGTCGCGGCTGAGAAGCAAGAGCACGCGAGCATCGCCAGTCTTGAGGTCTTCCTTTTGGAATTCGTCAAGCGCGGCAGTTTGCTGGTGCACAGAGCCCTTCAACTTGAGCGTTTTAATGTTGGCATCGTTCAAAGCCGCGCTGACTTGCTGCATCAAATCAGGGAATTGAACAAAGACCAAAACGCGTTCGTCGGTGGGGAGAGACTTGATGTGCGCGACGAGATCGATGATCTTCGAGCCGTGCACACCAATACCGCCATCGAATTGCTTGCTAGCCTTACCCTTGGCGGTGACGACTTCAGTACCAAGAGACTCAGCGGTAACCACAGAGGCGTCGCGAGTGGCGCAGTCGCAGCCAATCACACCACACTCTTGGTTCTCGGCATTCGACTTCAAGCAATCCAAGCAACCAATGTGACCGCAAGTGGACAAAACACCAGCTTGCTTCTTCGTACACTTTGACTTGGCACCTGTCTTGGTTTGCTCGCACACTTGGCAAGTGATGGCCTCATCAACCTTAGCTTGTTGCAAGTCACGAACAGACATGAAGAAACGCAACGAGCGAACGCGTCCGACAAGCTCCTTTTGCAACTTGCGCAAACCATGCGTGTGTTCACGCAATTCCCAGAGTTTGTCATCGACGGAGCTGTTCTTGTCCTTCTTAGACATGGCTGACTTTGCGGTGTTCATGGTGGAGCTCGGTGTGGCGTTCGCATCCTTGATCTCCTTCCATTGAACCTTTGTCAAATCTTCCTCCTTGCGTTCACCGTCGTCATAGTACATCATCGCCTTTTGCTTGAACTGACCACTGTAGCCGCGAATTTCACCTTCAATCCACTTCTTGGAGTCGGTGCATTGGATAGCCACACGACTGCCGACAGGCGGACGTTGTTGGAACAAGTGGCTGGCTTTGTTAGCCTTGGCAACAGTTTGCTCTTCGAGAATGGAACGGAGAAGTTCATTCGCTGTCGGATCACCGATACCATCCGTGACGACACCTTGCTCCCAGCGAACGAAGGGCGAATTTTGGAATTCTTCCTTGTCGAATCCGTCCATTTGAGACACGTAAGCAGCCATAGCACGAGCCTTCAAGACGGCCAACGCGAGTTCGTTCAGGCACTCTTCACGCTGGCTCGTACGAACGTTGACGATGTCTTGGCAGGTGCGAAGCGCAGTGCCGGCTTCATCATCCAATTCAAAGTGAGACACGCGCTTGAGAAGTGCTTCTTCGGCAGAAGACGAGTTTCCGAGGACAGCAGCAAGACGAGCGTCACGGTCGCCTTCAGCACCACCGCGCTTCTTCTTCTTCGCCTTCATGTCCATCGATTGCAAGTAGTGATCAAGCTCAAGGTAGATGGCGCGCTCCGCTGGTCGCAGCTGAACATCCATAACATCCTCCTTGAACTTGATTTCATCGATTTCAGCAATGTTTTGGCGAACGAAGCGGTTCAAAAAGCCTTGCGCGACTTCCCAGCGGCGTTTGTGCCACTGACCCGTCGGCTTTTCTTTGAAGAACTGGAAAGTTTCCACCTTGGTGATCTCAGACTTGCTGAAACGCGGCGTCTCGTCAGTGCCAAGGTTGATCCCGAGCAAAGCAGCCGTGCCCTTGATGTCAGCAAACTCACCAACGGGCGGCGTACCAGACAAGCACCAACGGGATTCAGCCTGAAGGCCCATGACAACGCACTTGTCGGAAGGCTTCAAGTACGTGAATTCATCGACGATGACGCGGCGCCAGTGGAAGAGTTCGACGGGGACAGACTTAATATCACGCCAGTCGTACTGCGCTTGCGCGCTCTCCAAACCCCAGTGATCCTTGTCACCATCGATTTCACGACTTTCAGTGCGCTTCACCACGCGCTTACGCTTCGGCGTCGCCTTTTCACGAACGAAATCTTCGCTCACGCTGGCGTCGTCTTCCTCGTCCCAGTCAGAGATGTCGTCGTCAGTTTCAAAGTCGCTGTCTTCAGCGTAAGACTTACGCGGGGTGTTGCGAGCAGACGTGCGACCACTCGGAGAATTGATCGGCGTCTTCTTCGTCGGGGTTTTCTTCGTCGGGGTCTTCTTCGTTGGCGTCTTCTTCGTTGGCGTCGCCTTGGGCTTCGTGGGCGTCACCGGCACGCTCACGGACTTGGCATTGATGGTCTTTTGATCATTCTCCTTGTCAAGAGCACCTTGCTTTTCGTTGTGCATGGCTTCGATGAACTGGAAACCTTCACCACCCGCCTTAACCGTGGCTTCGATGAGCTTCGCACCCTTCAAACGCTTCGGAGCGGCGGCGACGGCGACATCGCTGAGCTTGGCGTCTCCGCGTCGAACGTGCTTGGCAACTTCAGCGATACCCATATCCTTGTTCGTTAAACGCTTGACTTGTTCTTCGAGACTAGACACAGTGTCCTTGTACACGCTCGCGAAATGACGGCCTTGGCTGGTAGACTTCGGATCAGGTAACGACGGTCGGCCCGCAAGTTGCGCGAGGCGCTCAAAGTAGAGAGAAGAACGGAACAACGTCGTCGCGACGATCACGACATCGGCCTCCATGACGTCGCGAGCGGTCAATGATGCAATATCAGACATGGTTTTGAGGACAACAGTCTTCAAAGCACCGCGAGCGCTGAACTTTTCAACCTCTCTCGGCCATTGTCGGAGCAACTGCGAAGGAGCAATGACGAGTGTTGCCTTGGTGGGAATCGCGGCGACAGGCGCAGCAACCTTGGCTTGTTGCGGCGTCGGAAACTTGAGCTGGTTGGCTAAGATGACACCGATAGAAATGGCAGTTTTCCCGTAGCCAACTTGATCGGCAACGATACCACCGCGAATGACCTTAGAAACTTGCGCCATACCATCCATGCGAAGACCCAGAGCCGGAAGGACATTTTCACAGACTTCCTCTTCAACAAACGGCACGGTTGTCGTTTCTTGAGCAACCATCCATCCAAGAGAGCGCAACTGTTCTGGGCGAAGCGGGTACTTCTTGCTCCAGTTCGGCGGCTGTGCGACTTGCTTGTCATGTCGGTTAGACTTCAACTCAAACTCACCAGACGTGTCAACTGGGCGGTCGTCGTGGCGCACAATTCTCCATGACAACTCAGGAGCGTCGCACTTGATACCTCGCACGCCCGCCGGGGCAACGAGCGACAGTGCTCGGTGCACAAGAGTAGCAGGGTTAGCGGCAATCATCAAGTTACCGAGCATCTTCTCTCTGGTCCACTGCACGACGAAGGGTGCCGGACGGCACTTGAGCGCTTGCTCATACTTTGCCGCTTGCTGAGGATCTTCGCGAGCTTGGATCTTTTGGGATCCCACCTGACGACTCCATTGAAGCGTCGGCGGAGCAGGAGCGCAACGAGGGCATGCGAAGTCCGCGCACGTTACGCCGTGATCTTTTTCACTCATCTTGTTCCAATCTTCGACAACCTTCGGCAAATCCATGCGCGACGTGAACCATTCAAGTCGTTGAAAGGTGGCGTGAGACTTGTCCAAACGCAACGTCGTGTAGTCATTTTGAGGCCAGAAAGCGGCGTCGACGTCAGCCAAAGGAACAGTGCATCGCATAATAGCTACAGCTTTAGCGCAAGTGTCCTTGCCTTGAGAAGGCACTGCGTTCAACGGAGGCGTCAACACGACCGCGCCTTGAGCCGCAGCGGGAGTGAGCGCGACCTTGTTGGTGACTGGAGTCCAAGTACCGAAGGTCAAGCACTTCAACGTTTGCTCAACGCGCTCGCTCGGGCGCCACGGCACAATCTTCGTTTCATAAGCCATCACATTACCGAAATCGTCCAATCGTTCCGTTTGAACTTCTTCACCCACATCCGCAGTTGCAACGCGATCTTCGCCATACATCAAACGACGGTGGTTGTCGGCAAACACAAAGTAATCGCAGTCGCCACGCTGGTTACGGCGAGGATCCAAGAAGAAGTACATGTCACGACCGTTCTTTTCACCACCTAAGCGCTTGTGCAGAGAGCTTTGGGCGGCGTCACACTTGTCATACAATTGATACGTACCGCTGACGTCGCGGTCGAGTTGCTTTGCATCCTTCGCATTGACTTCAACCTTGTACTGAGTCCAGCGCTTTTGCGCCCAAGTATGCGCAGTTGTCACGCCTTCTCTCGTGCTTTCCGTTTGCATACCGAGCTTGATTTGCCAAGAGTCATCGAGTTCACCCTGGCCACGCACAGTGATGTCAAAGCTTGCTCGCTCAGGCGTAAAGACTTCCCAAGAACCATCCAAGACGCTTTTTGCCGTGGCGTCGAGCTGCATGCGCATCAAAGGGCGAAGGAACATTTCGTGCGGCATACCCTTCTTGATAGACGGGTCGACGTGCACGAGCCATTCAGCAGTCTTACCAGAGATACGCAATTCGAATCGAACTTGATCTTCCGAAGCGCAAGCATAGAAGACACGCCACACGTTGGTGCGCTTCATGCCACGAAACAACAAATCAGCGTTGCTGATTGTCTTCATCGCTTCCATCCACACAGTCCAGTCTTCGTTAATCACACTCGAAGGTTTGGTAAACTTGGAAATTTCTTTGGACATGTCGAGTTTCATGTGCATCGGGAGAGAGTTCTTGAGCTGCTCCTTGAAGTCTTCCGGCAACATGCGCTTGACGACGTGCTTGGCATAGTTGTGCTCTGGGCGACCGCAGCACTTGACACAACAAGTATGCGCGCAGTCACCGCAAAGGACCAACTCATCACTCGGAGTTGTTCCAGTTTCACCTTCACACACGCACAGACGAGCAGATCTGCTCGCCTTGTCAAGAAGTTCCTTCATCGCAATGGGCTTCATGCCGAGATCAAGCGGGCGCTTGACCAACTTGTCTTGACCAACAATTTCAGCTTTCGCCGCAGCCGCCGCTTGCACCACAGTCAACCCCTTTGCCTGCATCGTAGTGGCGGCACTGTCTGAAGAACGTTCTTCAAGAACCAACGCACGGCGAGCCGTCTTCGGTTTGGATTCAGCCAACTCGGTTGTCATGAGCGTCATGGCAGCCAACATACAGGCGCCAACAACAGTCGTCGTCATCGCGTTACCAGCCAAATCACTCATTTGGTTCTCGGTCTCACGAGTCAACAACAAATCATCGACGGGAATACCTTGCAAACTCAAAGCTTCGATACCAACCAACGGGCCTCCACGGTTGGTGACGAAGGGCACCATTGAAGGCGTCAAGCACGGGCAGATACCAGGCGCGACGCTCCCAGTCGTACGATCAACGTTTTGAGAAAGGTTCCAAACCAAAGTCTTGTGCATGGAATCAATGTTGTTCATTGCGAGACGCAAGTAATCAATATCCATCAAGTCGAGCACGCGATCCGTTTGCGCCTTACCCCAGTCGTTCCACGCAAAGTCTGGCAGAGTGCAGCCGCCATCCCAGTGCGTGAACGGTCGTCGTTGGCCCAAGCCTTCTTCCAAACGAGCGCGTTGGTGACGAGATTCGCATCGTCCCCAGTCAGTGTTCGCACGAGTCGAATCTTCACCAGGACGCGCCAACATGCGTCGACCTTCGTGGACGCGAGGATCGTCGCTATCAAAGAGGAACGCTTCAAGCGTCGCCGAAGCTGGGCGCTCGAGCGACTTGACAAGTTGCTTCCATTGTTCAACGAGCGTTTCATCATCAGCCTTGCACGCGAACAAGTAAACACGAGTGCGCGTGTGCGGAATGTAGAAACGTTTGGTATCCACGCGCATGAACTGCGCGTGGTAACCCTCAGAGTTGAACTTCTTCGCGACTTCTTCCCACGGAGCGTTGCATACGTTTTCCAAGATGATAATTTTCGGCTGACTCTTGCGAATCCAGTTCATCATCCCACGGAACGTTTGACCAGACTCTCCTTGCGCTTCCAAGCCCTTACGCTCGTTGTTCAAGTTGGAGTAATCAACGCAAGACGTACCAGCAACGAGCATGTCAACATCGTGCGGCACCGGCACTTCAGCGCCGTACGCAGTCGTCGCCTTGTCGCCTCCCAACTCGCGAATATCACGGAAAAGGATCGGCGGAGCAAAGTTACGTTCGATGTACGCTTGCTTGAAAGGCTCGATCTCGCATGAGAACACGTGGTCAACCTTCAACCGGTTGCCGAAGAGCAACTCGGTGGCGTCGGCAATCTTGTCCAACGCGAGCAGAGGAGACTCCGTACCAGAGCACATGGTTGCCACGCGAAGCGGGCGAGTCATGGTGTTTAAGAACGTCTCCATACCCGGAACACGAGACACGAGGTCCGTGAACATGCCAGGGATATCCGCAATCACTGGCAAGTTCTCCGCGAGCTGCACCTTGGAGTACCCGCTCCCGGCGCTCACGCCTTCGCTACCCGTATCTCCCCCCTTACGCTTACGCGGAGTACCACCAGATCTATTTCAAGCGCAACAAAATGTAAATGGTTAGTTTCGTATCTTTTATGTCGTTCAAAGTCAAGCAACTCTCGCGAGTAAGCGTCAAGGGTGCGCGAGTTGATCGTCGGCGAGAATCGTCGCCGGTGCCCTTTCGAGGTGCAAAGATACGCGATTCCGCAATCAAGAACAAAATCCTATCCAAAACCACCAAGCAACGCATGAAATCGTGAAATCATGCAACACAAACAATATTTCACGGTATAAGACTATACGTACCTCTGACTCATCGGCGTCGTCGGCGCCGAGCGCACTCGCGCCTTGTGCGTCTTTTTCGGAGTCGTCGCCTTGCTCCCCGGGAGATCTGTGAGAAAGTCTTCATCTTCCCCGTCGAATGCATCTTCCTCGTCTTCGTTCTTGATTGCCATCTTCTTCATCTTCATATTAGCCGCCGTAGCCGTCGCACGCTTGGGCGTCCCTCGCATACCCGGAGAGTTTGGCGCCGACGCGGTGACGTCGCTCCGCGACGCGCTCGCCTTCATCGTCTTTGCCTTCACTGGCGTCGACTTGGCGCTCCCGCGTCCTTCCTTTGGTGCCTTACCAGCCATGACTCTCGAGTGCTTAAGAACAAATGTATCGTTATCGTTCTTTACCTCGCCTCGTTCGATCGTTCAACGCCTTCACGCGCGCGCGATCGGGAAATCACACCGTCGCAGGGGGACGTTGGATTGCAATCACGATGGCGACTCGATCGATCGCTGCTCGTGTCGTTCACCGACTGCGCGGTGTCGATCGCGCCTTGCTTCGCCTCGATATGGATGCGAGAATTTCCTAGCAATCCACCACGCGCGCTTGGGTGTTCGCGCGTACGTCGCGTCGTCGTCCTCACGCACGTCGCGTGCACGACTGTGTCGACACACTTCACCATCGACAGCTGCGCGGTGTCGGAAAACGAAACGCGCGGGAAAACCAATCGGTGTAGATAAGATGGATGGGATACATAGTGAAGCGTTGAGATACACCATATATAGATATATGAGACCACACATATCTCGATGTACACGTAGTATATCATGATACTCCAATATATGAAGACCACCATGCATGTATGCGTGACTGACGTCGTCGTCGTCGTCGTCGTCGTCGTCGTCGTGTGGTTGATGGATGTCGTGCACGCACACTACGTGTACGTAGACGACGACGGAGCGAGGCGCCCGTGGGCGTCGTCATCGGTGCCACACACACACACACACACGCGCGCGCGCGTGCGTGTTGTGCGCGTTGTGCGGCATCGATGACGACGCGTGCGATGAGCGTCGCGCAGAGGACGACGAGGACGAGGACGAGGACAAGGTGTTTATCGTCGACGTCATCGGCATGGACTGTACCGACATCGACTGCTTCATCTTTTCTGCCCGCGCGCGAACGTCGACGACGACGGGGTGTGACGCGCGTTGTGCGAGTAGATGCGCGTGAAGACGAGCAATATTCGATGACGACGTCTTCGTCTTCATCCGTCGCGGTTGATGGCGGGTTGTCGAGACGATGGGTGGTGACGAGCGGCGCGGCGCTCGCGGCGACGTTGGCGACGCGCGCTCGAGACGCGCGAGCGGATACGATAACGACGAATAGCGCCGCACGAGAGTTCAAGCAGACATTTCCCACGTTGTTTCGACCGTTCATTGGTCAAGGCACGAAAGTCACGGTGAAGCGAGAATTGGTGCCGGATAAGCTTTGGGCGTTGGAGCAAAACATTGAGCTCGGGCCGCTCGAAACGACGATACGATGCGTTGTGGCGAGATTGGATGATGGCTCATTGTGGGTGCACGCCCCGCTCGCGCCCACTCGAGAATTCTTCGAAATGGTGGAATCGTGCGCGAGCGCGAGCTCGCCGAGCGCAGTGAAGTACGTCGTCGTGCCTACGTATGCGTTGGAACACAAGATATTCACCAAGGACGCGCTCAAACGATGGAGCGACGCGTCGCTGTACGCCGCGCCCGGGCAGTTTTCATTCCCATTTTCTGACATTGGAGACGACGTAGTATTTGGCAAGAACGTGGATTACGTTTTAGAAGGGAATGACTTAGACCCGCGCGCGAAGGTTGTGCCGTGGACGAACGAAATCGCGTTTGAAACGCTTGAGGCTGGAACGTTTGACGTCGGGAGGAAATCGCAAACAATATACGAGACAGCCTTCTTCCACAAGGCTACGAAGACCTTAATCGTCACTGACGCCGTAGCGCGCGTGCCACTTGAACCACCAGCGGCAAATTCTGTGGATAAGCTCTTGGTCGTGTCTCAGAGGTCGACTGCCGATCCGATTCCCGAGGACACCCCCGAGGCGCGGCAGATTGGCTTTGAGAAGACGGCGTTGTTGGTGAATTATTTTTTCCCAGAACACGAAGAGCTCGATCCGGCTAATCCCGGCACAGTGGTATGGACCGATGGATGGCACGATAATTTCAAAGCATTAGCGGGACGATTAATTGTCCCACCCGTAGTGCGCACGCTATTATACGCGCAGAATCCTCCGCGCGTTCGAGTGTGGGTGGACGCCGTGTCGTCACGCTGGGATTTCACCTCCATCGTACCCGCGCATTGGGAAGCACCGATCGCATCTTCACCTGAAGATTTTCGACGGGCGTTTAGATTTTTAGAAGACCCTTCGCTTGATGCGTTTCCCGAGAACGATCTCGCGCGTGGATTAGCTCCTATCGCCAAGCTCGTCATTAAATAAACACGGACGGTTACAAACACAAAAACAGTTGGTCATTACACAGCAATTCGTACAACAATCATGTCACCTAGTGGTGCTTCGTGCGTTCATCGCTTCGAATCTTCTGCTCCCAAAGCGTTAAAGGGTGATCGCCTTCGTACTTTTGCACCGTGTCGTACACCGAATTCGAAAACGTCGGCTGCGGACTCGTCCCGTCTTGCATTCGATGCCACCACGAATACGACTCGGTGTTTGGTAACACGCGCGTCAACGAATACCCCGTGGCCACGCCGAACGCGATCAATGCGGTGTTCAAACCGAGGGTGGAATGTCTCACGGCGTGTGTGCTGCTCATGCTCGTCGTCGGTCGTCCTCAGTCGTCGTGCGTGCGTCGTGCGTGCGCGCGCAAATGTGTGACGTCGCGTGGCGCCTCGTCAGCATTTTTTCGACACAGTTACGACGACGAACGACGACTGACGGTGGCGTTCTCGCCGCACACGCACGCGCGCGCGCCTCGGACGCGAGCGACAGGATCGGTTTGCAATGACCTTCACCGCGCTCGCGTCGTGCGCGTGGACGCGGACGCGATGCGACGCGCGGTCGTGCACGTCGTCAGGAATGGGGAGAAGGCGCGCGCCGCCGCCGGTTAGTTGTGGACGACGCGGTGCGTCGATCGTGATGACGGCATCGCTCGCGAACGATCGCACGCCGATTGAAAAGTTATTTACTCTCGTCACCGAAGACGTCGTCGTCGATCATGAGCGACAGGTAACGGTGAAAGTGGTACGCCCGAGGGATGAGGACGAGGTGGTTGAATACTACGTCGAGCGCATGATGATCGACGCTGATCCTTATTGGGCAGTTTTATGGCCATCGGCGCGTGCTGTATCGCGATATATTGCACGTGCGCCGGCGTTGGTGCGAGACAAGGCTGTGTGTGATTTAGGCGCGGGATTAGGACTCGCTGGGCTGGCGGCATGCGCGTGCGGCGCAAAGAAGGTGGCATTATACGACAGAGAACGACTCGCAATGGAGTGCGCGCTGTTATCTATTGAGGCAAATGGTTTCGGCGACCGCGTGCATGTCGATGAGTTTGATTGGAACGTCATACGCGCAGATCAGGAGAAATTTGACACGTTGCTTGCATGCGACGTGCTTTACGAGGAAGCAGCCGTTGGGCCAGTCGCTGAGCTTGTGCCGCGACTCGTCAAACAAGGCGGTGGTCGTTTCTTGCTCGGAGATCCGCCACTACGCGCGCCACAAAACCGTGCGAGATTCAAATCCATACTTTGCGACCAATATGGTGCATTTTTGATGCGCGAATTATCTGTCACGGAAGTGACGGAGAGCGGCGAAGATGACGAGCTCGTTTTTATAGATTTCAAACTATGACATTCTTGATGCAACCTAATACTGCTAGTAGTACTTCTAGATATTTGTTTATTGTACGTTCACCGCCAAATTGCAGTCACTGCGCCAAGTGCGATTGTTTTACCACCCGAGCGAAGCGTTACGCGACTCAACGTCGGCGATACGCTTGTAGGTTCAACGCACACAGACTTTGACGTCTTAATTCGTAGAATCGCACTTTGGTCGCGCGTGATACACCGTGGGTTTTCCTTGATGATATTTCCAGTCAGCGTGTCAACCTGTGCGACGAGAGCGTCAACCGTGGCATCACACGCGAGCATGTGTGAATGCAGCACAACTTTGGATCCGCGAAGAATTGGAATGCGCAAAACATCAGTCGTGAGCACGCGTACTTCAATCTCTGTCGTTGACGCTATCGAGTGCGATTCATGGCACAAGACACTGCCGACTTGCAGGTACTGCGGGTCCAAGTTGCTGAAACCAACATCAACAGACGTTCCCACTGGCGCAAAGTCGACTGCTAAACCATCAATTTCAATGCACTTGACTGTCGCCGTGACGTTTGCTGGAGCTATGATAACTTTTTGTCCTCTGCTCAAGCTCCCCGCCTCAATTTTTCCTCCACACGCTGCACTTCCTAGTGAGCGTATGTCGGTAATAATGTCCGCGATGGGCATACGAAGAGGTTTTGGTTCACCGCGTGATGGAAGTCGTATCGCCCGCAGCGCTTCGATGAGCGCTGGTCCTTTATACCAAGACGTAAGCGCTTCAGGCGAATCACTCCGATCAGGCGCGATGTTCGCTCCATCTATACCCGATACCGGTATGAATATCAATTGCTCATTGGTGAATCCCACGTCGTCCACGAGGAAGTGCGTGAGAACGTCGACGATGTGCTGAAAGCGTTCTCTGTCATACGACACGCAATCCATCTTGTTCACGACGACGAGTAGCGTACTCAATCCCAAAGATTTTGCCAACCGAGCGTGCTCACGTGTTTGTCCGCTATGCCCTGCCGCAGCATCGAAACCATTCTCAAAACCACCAATGGCGCCATCGATGACAAGCACGCCCGCGTCGGCTTGCGCAGCGCCTGAAATCGCGCTTGGCACAAAGTCACGGTGACCAGGAGCGTCCAAAACCACGAGCTGTCGATCATCATCCAAGACACACCGTTTAACACTCACGTCTATCGTCACACCCCGTTCACGTTCTTCTGGACGACTATCCATGACCCACGCCCAAGCGAACGACGCCTTGCCGCTCGCCTTGGAGTCACGCGCATTCTTGTGCACAACTCGATCATCTATAGCTTTTAGAGCGTGCAAAAGCCGTCCACTGAGCGTCGATTTCCCCGCATCAACGTGTCCTAGAATAACCACGTGTATATCCCCAGAATTCGATGCGTACGCCGCACATTCTTCTCGCGACGCCTCGTACGAGCGAAACGTCGACAACGCATCCTCCCCGCCCACACGAACCTTCGCCGCCAACTCCTCCGCCAGTGCCGCGCTCGCCGTCGCGCCCTCACGCGTCTCGACATGATTCACATCTCGCGCTCCACTAACCGCACCCTTACGACCTCTAGCACTCATCGTCGCCTGATCTGGTGACAACGTATCAAACGCGAACGCGCGTTTCGCCTCGACGGCTCCGCCCGGCGCCGCGGGGCGCATCATCGTCGTCGTCGTCGTCGCTCCTACGCCTCGTCGCGCGTCACGTTCACCCGCGATTGGTTTTTCTCTCGGCGCGTGTCCCATCACGCGCGACGTCTTCGTCGTCGTCGTCATCGTCTTCGTCGTCGTCGTCGTCGTCGTTTTTGTTCCATCAACCTCCACGTCGTCGTCATCCTCGTCGTACTCATCTTCGTCGTCGTCGTAATCGTCGTAGTAATCGTCGTCATCCACCCATCCGCCTTTGCGTGACATACTGCGCCGTCACCTCTTCCTCGTCCTCGCGTGTCGCGCGCGTTCTGACGACTCCACTGGGCGACGACGACGACGCGAAAGATGTTTTTTGACTTGAAACGCACCAGATGTCGCCAAAACGCGACTGACGCCGACGCCGACGTCGACGACTGGGTGGGCGATGCTATCGACGACGATGATGATGTCGATGATGTCGACGACGTCGTCGACGCACCGGGCGTTCGCGCGCGCGCACCGGGGACGAACGATGACGATGGATGAGGGCGCGAAGGGTAGCGCTCGTGGCGTCGTCGTCGTCGCGCGCGCGCGGGTGCAGACGTGTGTTGAAACGATGGGGACGACATGCGCGCGTGCGCGCGTGGGTGTCGTTCGCGGTGGCGTCGCGGTGGGGCGTCGCGGTGGGGCGGCGACGTGTTTGCCGACGCGGACGCGGACGCGGACGCGCGCGTGGAAGGGACGAGAAGATGAGTACGCGTTGGATATCGCCGAGGAGGATCCAGATAGCCCGATGAATGCGTCACCGTTTGGACGAGTGGAGTCGGATGATTTACCGAGTGATTTACGCGATCGTACGCTTCAAGCGATTGAGCGGATTGGGTATAAAGGCACGGTGGGGGATATATCCGCCGCGAGCGGGGCGAGCGTGTTTGAGACTCAACGGGCACTTAATGCGTTAGCCGTGGATACGGGCGCGACGTTAGAGGTTTCTTCTGCGGGTGATTTGTCATATGTGTTTCCAAAGTCCGCGAGAGGGGCGATTAGCGCCAAGTCGTTTAAGATGCGCGTGGAACCGCTCGCGAGCGGGGCGAAAAGCGCGGCGTCGTACTTGTTTCGCGTGGCGTTCGGGACATCTCTCGTGGCGAGCGTGATGATTGTATACACCGCAATCTTTGCATTGTTGTCGGCGAAGAGCAGCGACGATCGAGGCGAACGACGAGGTGGTGGGTCGTTCATGGGGCCGAGATTTTACATTTCTCCGTTTGACTTGTTTTGGTACTGGGATCCGTACTACTATCGCCGCCCGAGAAGACGCGACAGAGAAATGAATTTTTTCGAGAGTGTGTTTTCGTTCGTTTTCGGCGACGGTGACCCAAACTTGATGTTTGAAAAGCGACGATGGGAGCTCATCGGGCGAGTGATTAAGAAGAACAAGGGCGTGGTGACGGCGGAGCAACTCGCGCCGTATTTAGACGCCGCCGGTTTTGAAGACGAATCCTTTGTGTTACCAGCGTTGACGCGCTTCCAAGGCACACCAGAGGTGAACTCTGTAACTGGATCGATCATTTACCGATTTCCCAGCATGGAAACCACCGTTGGTGGTCGCGCTTCGGCGGCGTTTAGAGATCGAGGTGAGAGCGAAGCGTTAGTGCAGGAGGAGCGATGGGCGTTTTCGCTCGCCGAACCGTCTCAGCGCATCCAAGCTGGTTTGCTCGGCGTCGCAAACTTTGTCGGTGTCATCGTATTGTCCAACATGATCAACGACCCGAGTTTGATGTACCGTGCGCCCGATTACGTCGCCCTTGCGCGTTCTTTTGCTGGCTTGCTTCCGTGGTTGCAAGCATATGGCGTCCTCTTCTTTCTTGTGCCTGGCTTGCGCTATTTGCGTAACCAGTCGAAGAATAAGGCCATTGATGAACGAAACAACGCTCGTTTACTCGCGGCGCGTCGTGTAGCCAGCCCTGAACCGAGACTCGCCGCTAAGCTCGCCGGTGCGGCGAATGCGGCGCAACAACGCGTCGTGAGCGACACCGTGTTCTCCTCTGAAACGGGTGGCGCGGATGACTTTGAGGCGCGAGACTTTGAACGTCGCTTGCGCGAAAAGAAATAAGCACGCGCGTACGCACGCACGCACGACATTTGTAATACTGCTATATCTCGTTTATATTGTTGATATCATGTATGACGCTAATGCTACGGTACTACTCCACGAAAACTCTCGAAATCGCCGCGATCGGGCGCGCGTCCTTAAATGGGCGTCAAGAGCTGTAACAGGCTCGGTTTCGGCGACGTATTCATGCCGACGATGATAATCACCGGGATGATGGCGTAGTGCAACGCGTCGCTGGCTAAGATTCGTGAAATTGTGCGTCCGAGAGACATGTTTAGGGCGTCGTGGAATGAGGCACGAGGAAGGGGTTTGAGTGGGCTCTACTTTTTGACGACGCGGGACGCGAATGTACACTGTAATAAATAATACAAACGTAAGCTTTTGATGCGGCATGAACGTTAGATTTCATCTTCATCACGCAAGATGAGTTCGTGTGCAAACGTGTGGTAAAACGGGGCGTGAATTTTCATGCTGACGGAGCATACGTGCCACAGTTTACGCGCGAGCTCGTCCACGCGCGTTTTCAGCGCAATGGAACCAATCTTAGCGAGCTTGGTGTGCACGAGACGAGTGACTTTATCGTCGTCAAAGCCAAGTAATAATCGAATAGAAAGCGCAGCGCGCAAGCTATCGAAAATTATGGTGGACATGGAGTTCACTGATGACAATTCTGAAGCCGAAGCCGTGCGGTCGTCGGCATCTCCGCACTCAGTCAGACGTCGCAACATGGACACGATGGTGTCTTCAGTGTCGACAATGGTGGACGGACTGATGAGTTTGATTTCTTTGGCAACGTCAGATAAGCGTCCTTGCTCGTGGCGAAGATGCGCAGAACACCGAGTGATGAGCGTTTCGATATCCTTTACTCCCGGATCGAGCTGCTTGCATAGCACCGCGCACGCCGCAAGCACGTGAAGCAACTGAAAGTCATTTTGCAACTCAAACAGTCGTTGTTGATCAAACAAGAGCGTCTCGGGCCAAGAATTCATCCCACGCGCGGTAATTGTTGCCACGAAAGCGAGTCGAACAACGCCATCCATCGAACACACGCGTGTGGGAATCACTTTAGTCGTTGTCGACGCTGTCGACGACGTGTGTTCAAATCCGCTTCGAAGTTTGACGGAGTTTGCGAGCGCGCTAAGAATTGGCGTCAACTCTGCATCCATATGATTCACTCGTTGAGATGAGACGTTTGCAATCCAAGTTCGCGTCGATGGTAGCGCGACTGACAACTCTGCACACGTCAGATGCTCACTTTCAAGGCCGTGTCTTCGCATAAACTTTTCCCGGGCAAACAACGGACCGTGTTCAGAGCGCGCGGATGGGCGAATGACGTCCAGCATGTCGCATACACTTTTGACACATATTTCCTCGCATACGGGCAAGAGGAAAGACAACGCCGAGACGACTGCATGAGCAATGGACGTACCGACGTCGTGCAAATCATCACCGTCAAGCTTTGTTGTTTCATCCAAGTGTTTTTTCAACGCGTCGTAGCGCTCCGCAATGCTGGCACTCGCGTCCTGGTCATCTTCGACGAGACATTGTAACGCCGAGTAACCAGCTAAAAGCATCGCACGTAGGGCTGCGATAGCCTTTTCAGGCTCTTCGCGCATGGTGGCGATGACGTCATTTAAGACGATGGCATCCATGGCGAGTACGTGTTGTCGAATGTTTGCGAGCGTATGCTCGTCGACGCCGACGTTTACGGCGGCGTCTAAAACGCGCACTCTAAATTCATACACTTGAGCGTTGAGTAAATCCAAATCCACTGGGGTTTGTACGAGGGACTGATACAAGCTATCCCAAAACGCGTCGTGCACAGCTTTTTTCACCGATTGATACGCGCCTCCGTCGTCTTCATCCGCACCAACCTCGAGCTCAGCGCCGGGTGTCCACGAAGGATCGATTAACAATTCATGAAACATTTTGTCGCACTGTATATCAACCACGCAATCTTGCTCGTATTGTTTCGCTGCCAAACACTTGTCTCTCTGAATCGCCTCACGCATTTCTGCAGACGTCTCCTCTCTGGCGCGTCGACGATTCTCAAGCGTCTCCACCGCCGAAGCCGGTTCATGGGATGCGTACTCGCCGACGACGCGGTTGACGTCGGCGGCGCGCGCGAACGCCTCTGCTTCCTCGGCTCGTTCTTGGACGGCGGTTATCATCTCGTCAAATTTCATGACGCCCACGTCCCCAGTGAGCGTTGCAATTTTACTTCGTAGCAGCTCCACGTCGCGCGCTTGCGCCTCTCTGATGGCGCGTCGTTCGACATCTAAATCATCGTTCGCCGCGTTACATCCGCACACGCGAATCATCGACGCCGTCATCGCTACGCCAATGCGAACAAGCTCGTTTTCGAGCGCGCACGCATCGAGAACTTTCCAACGAGTAAACTTTTCCACAAAATGACTCCACGATTGCGCGAGTGCGGTTGTTTCAGTGCAATGTAAGCGCGCTGTTTCAGCGCATCTCGTGGCGACGGAGGTCATGCACGACGTAAACGATTCAGCCGAGCGCATGAGCTCAACCTCCTCTTCCGGCGCGCTCTCAACATTTGGCGCGGCACCGCCTAAAACGACGTCGGGATAGCGCACAACCATGTATGCACTCAGCATCAATCGCACCGGAAACTTTTCGCACGCGCCGGACGCGCATGCCCGCGGAGAGAGCGCTTGCAAGCATGCGAGCGTCGTCACATCGAGTGGCGCCTCGCGCGTCATCTCCTCCACTCGAACCAGCCACTCTCGCGTCACCTCACGCGCAGTCTTCGACACGAGAAGCGAAGAAAACGAAGAAAACGTCGTCGCCGTCGTCATCGAATCACTCAATCCAAGTCGTACAAAAGCCCGCGCCGCGTCCCGCGTCGCCGCCGCCGCACGCCACGCGCGCTGCACCACCCGCGCGCTTTGTTGTCTCACAATCGCCCCCACGCGAATCTCCACCGATATCGCGCACTTTGCACACGACGCGTGTTTCGCTCGTCGCCATAACGCATACTCCCGTCGTCGTTCCGCCGCCTATGCGTATACGCGTGTATCGTCAGTCAGTCATGCACTTTACGCGACGCGATGCGACGCGATGCGCATGGACAGATCCCCAACAGGTACAATTGGTACACGTCTCCACCCTTGTTCACCATGGTGGTGGACTCTCGACGTCGTGTCGAGCGACGTCGCGCGCGTCGCACCTGGTGTCGGGCGTCTCTCGCGCGCGTGGGTTTGAAGGACCCCGCACGTAACCTCTCGCGAACGCGCGCCGGCATGGGCGCGCGCGGAGGGTCGAGCACGATCACCACCACCGCATTCGCATTCGCATTCGCATTCGCATTCGTGCGCCACGCGTGCGGCGACGCGGGCGATGCGGACGAGACCGCGGTGTGGGACATGTCGTTACGGCGATGACGGGACTGGAATGAATGCAATGCGTCGTCGACGAATGTCGCGGATGGGCGTCGTTCGCACGTCGTCGTCGTCGTCGTCGTCGTTCGGAGGACGACGATCAATTAAATTATTTACCACGTCCTCGTCGCGCGGCGTGTTCGCGTGCGCGGGTGTGTGGCACCGACACCACGCCGACACCACGACACCGCGGTGTCGTGAATGACGGGACGTGACGACGTGACGACGTGACGAGACGTTACATGTTGGATGAGATTGGAAAGACGAGACTGATGAGAGGAGCGCAGAGGCTTGAAAACGAGGGTTACAACAACAAACAAACAAAAATGAATGTATGAATGAAAGAATGAATGACGCGTGTACGCAGGCGAAATGTACAGCGTGCGTCGACGAATCAACGAATCACGCGCGGCGGGCGACGCCCAACGGGTTTTGAATCGCCTCGCTCTTGTCCAAGTCTTGCCAACAGTTGAGCGCGGCTTTGGTGTGTTCTATGGAGTAGTCGCCACCCTCGTCGCTTAAATCGCTGCCGTCGGAAGATACGCGAAGTTCGGGCATGGTGGGCGAACCAAGCTCCGTCAACGGTACTTGGTGTCCCAAATGCTGACGCACGCGTTGCTCAATGCTTCGAAAGTTGTCCTCGGCGCGACCAATCATCGCGGTGAGAACCTCTGTGCTATAGAATGGTTGCTGAAGAACATTCATGAGAAACGGCGAACGTAAGGAAATGTTCGATCGTTTGTCGTGCTTCTTCAAAATCTTCACCAACGCCGCGTAATTCAGATTCGTCCAGTGCTCGAGCAACACGAGCTCGCCGTGAAAGTTGGCAAACTTTTGACAGAGCACCGAGTCGCTCGTCAAGCATTCGGCGTCGTATCCCCCCGCCGCGCTCACACTCGCGATGCGTGCCTCGTTCTGCGCCTTTAACGCATCAAACGACCCTTCCTTCATGACAATCTCTTCCTCTCTATTCATAAAGAATTCATTAAACTTCTTCAACTCGCTGCGCAACAGCGTGATAAACTCGCGCTCCTGAGGGTGCAACGTCTGCGGTCGCTCGTGCGTTTGTTCGCCCTCTCTCTCGGGTATGGTTTTCAAAATCTTTTTCAATTGTTTGTAATTGATAAACTACAACGAAAACATTTACACAAACACACACGCGCGTCAGTCAATCGTCGTTCGACATCCGTCGTCAACCTCGCGCCAATCGCGTCTCGCCCCCAATCGCGTCTACGCCCCGCGCGCCCTCACCCCCCCCCTCGCGAACGCACACGACGCGCGCGCGCGCACACGACGTGACGCGTCACCCATCGTCGCATCGCGCCCTCATCTCCCCGCGCACGCGCACCGCGCACCCATACCCCTTCGTACGGTCGTCGCCAATCGCGCCCCGAGCGTGTGGAATATTCAACAGAATATTCCGCATCGGGGGGCGCCAATCATCGCATCATCATCATCATCATCATCACGCCTCTCACGCCTCTCACGCGTCGTCGTCGTTCGCACGTCGTCGTCGTCGTC
>Ga0181564_10001042_pt1 | contig 24552 bp, 15 predicted proteins | sample 011ome_24_FD_134512 | JGI IMG/M metagenome (GOLD analysis project Ga0181564, IMG submission 134512) | Coastal salt marsh microbial communities from the Groves Creek Marsh, Skidaway Island, Georgia - 011513CT metaG (megahit assembly) | ecosystem: Environmental > Aquatic > Marine > Intertidal... | reverse complement strand
GCCGGCCTCCCCGTGGTCAAGGGGAAATTGAACGAACGAACGGTGGCTCGGTGTGCCGAATTGGTGTTGGTTGGCACCGGCATGGGCGTATGTCATGTCAGCAGCCTCGACGGCGTGACGCTCGGCAAGGCTCGGGCCCTCTCAACCGTTTGTCAAGCCTTGCTGTCCCAACATTTTACCGACGAAGGCACGTGGTCCACCGTGGGGCCGCACGATGTCGCAACGCGTGATGGCCATCGTTGAATCCTTGGAAGCGAACGGACTTCTGGGTGAAGCTGCACTTCGCTTTGGCGCTCCGGACCATATGTTCCTTGTTTCCGGTGGACCCGTGTCCCATCTTGCCCGATGGTCACTCATCGCAGCACCGGCCACCAAGCGTGTCGTGGTGCGTCAACCCGCTCGTTCTGTGCTTCCGGCTGCCGAGCCCCACCATCCACTCGAGGGCGATGTTCGCTTGGTCGATGAACGAGCCTTGCTTCGGGCTGAAGTTGAAGAATGGAAGCACGGTTCGTGGTACCACAGCGTGACCTTGCGTGCCAATGGCCTTGATGACCTGTTCAACAAACTCGGAGAGATCACCGCCAAGGACCCGTTTGACCATGCACACGGTGGTGAGTTCCCCCCACGGCCGTTTTGGTCGGGAGCATTAGCGTATGACCTCGTTCAGTGGACTCAACCACTGCGACTTCAACACCCGCCCGAGGAGGGAGCCATCCTCGCTGTCCTGTGGTGCGTCGAAGGTGGCGTGGTGATCGATCATACCAACCAAACCTCCACCGTATTTGGCAACGATGCTGCTTGGTGTGCTGCCGCTGCTGGACTTGATTTCACCGAAGAGCGCCTTGTTCGCGTTCCTCTGCCAACACCCCATCGAGAAGCGGTCACGCACACCGATGAGACCCATGCTGACAACGTGGAGGCCGTCCGCCAAGGCATCGTCGACGGGCAAGTCTACCAGGTCAACATCGGCAAGCACTGGCAGGGTGAAATCGACCACCCATACGCTGTCTTTCAGCGCCTGATGGTGGACAATCCCGCACCGTTTTCCGCCTATGTTCACGCCCAAGACCTCGGACTTGCGCTGGCGAGTTCGTCACCGGAATCCTTGCTCGTGGTCAAGGACGGAACGCTGCAAACGTCCCCCATCAAAGGCACCTGCCCGCAAGGGAGCACACGAGAAGAAGCCTCCAAGTTCAGGGAGGCGATGATCAGCGACCAAAAGGAGCGAGCGGAGCATCGAATGCTCGTGGATCTCATGCGTAACGACCTCACGCAAGTGGCCGAACCAGGCAGCATCAACGTGGACCGATTTGACGTTGAATCCTACACCAACGTTCAGCATCTCGTGAGTCACATCACGGCCACCCTACAGTCAACCCTTGGCGGTGCTGAAGCGCTTGAAGCTGTCTTCCCCGGCGGGTCCATCACAGGGTGCCCTCGGACCGTGGTTTGTGCTGTGATCGATGAACTGGAGCAATGGCCACGTTCTTTCTGGACCGGTTCCATCGGATACATTGATGTTCACGGTGGTCAGAGTGCTTGGAACATCCTCATCCGAACCCTTGAGGCGCATCGCATTGGTGGACGATGGCAAGCAACGGTTGGTGCCGGTGGGGGCATCACCATCGCTTCTGAAGCCAAGAAAGAGGTTGAAGAAGCCGCATGGAAAGGGGCTGCGCTCCGCATTGCAGCGGGCTGGATGCGAAGGGAACACACGGCGTTACCCAATGGAACCCTTGCCATTCATCCCCTTCAACCTCCGAACCAAATGCCCTCCTCTGTGAACAGCGGTCGAATTTTCGAATTGGAACTCGAAGGAAACCATCTGCCAACCGATGGCGTGTTGTTCATCGATAACCTCGATTCGTTTTCTCTCAACATCGCCGATGCTGTGGCCCAAACCGGCCGGGACGTCATCGTCCTGAAAGGGCGAGCCCCACAAAGTGAGCGTTGGTTGGACCCTGTGGCGCTGCATGACCTGCTTGAACGACTGGAGCCGAGCCACCTTATTCTCGGCCCAGGACCTGGTCGCCCTGACGATGCAAGATTGACGATGGCGCTGGCCCACCACGCCCTTGCCGGCCAATTGCCGATGCCAGTCCTCGGTGTATGTTTGGGTCACCAAGCGCTGGCACTGGCTGATGGACGACAGGTCAACCCTTCGCCGTTCGGCCCGATTCATGGCGTGCCCGTGGAGATTGAACACGACGGTACAGGGGTCTTTCCACATCAGCCCGGATCGTTGAAATTGACCCGTTACAATTCATTGGTGGCCGTTGAAGACGGTGAACATGAATTGCTGGTGAACGCCACAGAAGCCGGTTCGGGTCTCATCATGGGACTTCGACATCCAACGCTTCCCGTCCACGGCGTGCAGTTCCATCCCGAATCCATCGGTTCACGCGACGGTCAACATCTCATCCATCAATTTCTTTCCAGTCAAGCGGATGGTTGAAGAATCCCGTGCCGTTGGGTCAATTGAGGGACCACCATGCCAACCTGTCGCCACTGCGGGAGCACCTATCCTCGTGAGTTCTTTATTCACGGAAACGGACCAAATTCGCAAGTCTGCGTGCGTTGCGGGGTTGACCACGGGCTGGTCAGCAAGGAAGAAGTTCCTGTGCTCTTTGAGAAGAACACCGCAAGTGCTCGGTTCTCCGCCGTGGCACGCCGGTACAGCATTTTCCTCTACCTCCCCTTCCTCTGGGTGTTGTGGGGAGCCACCCTATCCGGTGTTGAACCGTGGGGCTTGTTTTTCCTCATTTTGCTGGTCTTGCTGACCCTCGCAGCACCGGTCCTCTTCATCTATCGAGGCGGTCAATATTCGGGTGATATATCCCGTCTAACGCCGGCCTACGACCGTCCCAAGGGCCACTGAACTCACGACTTGGCGTGAATCTTCAGCACGTCGCCGTCGCCCAATTCGTGGTCGGCGCCAACCACCCTTCGTGTGCGTCCGTCAACACCACGAATGAACCCGGCTTCTAGGTCCGTGTGAACGCGGCCGGCCAGCGCTTTCGCATGCAACCCAGCAGGAACCACAAATGCATCGGGTAGCACTCGACCGTCGCCGTCGACCCAGTGAGATTCATCTTGCACGGGATAGACGACGATGTGCTCGAGTTGGTCGAACAGCACCTCGTCCATAAGGCGAGAGAGTCCGGTTCCTCCTGCCTGCTCGAGGCGCTGGTTCATGTGAGACAGGGCCTTTTGTTGCGCCTCGTTGAGGGAAGCTCCGGGATGAACGGTGAACGACGACTGCCCGCTGTGGTAGTCGATGAGGCCTGAAGATGCAGCCCTTCGAAGCGCCAGTTCCATGTCGGCCATGCAGGCCACCATCGTCCGGTCAGAAAACGCTTCAAGGACGCCCGGTGGTGCAATGTCCATCTTGTTAGCGGCGTAGACGATGGGAAACAATTGCTTGCGCATGCACTGGCCCAACAGGTGGAGTGAGGCGGCCTCCCAATCCCAAGGTTGGGCCTCGGAAGTGTGGCACTGGTTGAACTCAAACATCGCTTGGGCCACGTTCACGGAGGTGGCACCAAGACCGCTAAGGCGCTCATGAATGAACGATGTTAGGCCTTTCTCGCCTTCGGCTTGAACCCGGCGAACACCTCGGTTCCAACCGTCCTCAAGCAAGCCACCGATCCACGCATCCAATTCGTGTTCAAGGAACTCGATTTCTGCACGAACGGCTTCAACCGCCGCTTCGGTGGTGCTCAAAGCCCCGTTAAACTGCCCTTCAATGTCCGTGGAACCGGCAGCATCGACGACTTGGATGAGCACGTCACAATTGGCCAAATCCGCCAAGAAGGCATTTCCACGGCCGCGGCCTTCGCTCGCACCCGGGACCAGCCCAGCCACATCCACCAGCGCGACGGGAACGCTTCGACGGTGGCCCACGCAGGAACCGGTTCTTGGTTCACACAAACTGCCGTGGCGCGGGTCGTCCTCCGTGGCGGGAGCGAGCCGCCCTTCCCCCTCCAACTTCTCTCGGAGGTCTTTGCACGGGCACGCTAAACGTGCCTCAACAAACGCCACGCCGACGTTGGGTTCAATGGTACAGAACGGGTAGTTGGCAATGTCGACTTGAGCCAGCGTTGCCGCACTGAAGAACGTCGATTTTCCGACATTCGGTTTCCCAACGAGGCCGATGCGCACCCTGAGCACGCCCCTCTGAACGGGTTCACTCCTCTTCTTGAGCCGCCACGATGTCGTGGTCTCGCTTGATTTGAGCGATTGCAATGTCAAGTTCGGGGAGGTTGAGTTCCCCGTCGCCGTCCAAATCCATGCTTTCGACCAGTTCAGCAGCCTCCAGAGAAGACAACGCCTCAACGTCCGAGGCTTCGAGCGCAGCCAAGAATTCACGGCTGTCAATCTTACCGGAATCGTCCAGGTCCATTCCTCGGAAGAGCTCAAACACCGACTGGTTGGTGTTGGTGAGGTATTGAACGAACTCGACCATCACGGTGGATGCGGTGGTGGGGAATTCCTTGACCTCATCGTTGTGAAGCGCAGAATCGACGGCGATGACGGTTGAGCCGCCTTCGTTGATTTCGGTTTCACTGACCACGAGGGTCGTGTCGACACCCACACCACGTCCAATCAGGTCTCGAATGGTGGTGGATGAGCCGGACGTTAGCGTGTACGTGGCCACATCAGAGGCGTCGTTGACTTCAATGGAACGACCCGTTGAAGCAATGCCCGTGCGGATGACGACCAAGGTGGACAGGATAGCACCGATGGAAGCCAAGTAGAACAAGGCAGCACCGGTCAGGTAGAAACCACCGTTGATGGCCCCGACGTCTTCGATTTCGGAAGCGGCTACAGCATTGGCAGTGAATTCGCCCGTCAGGTAGGTGAGGGTCGAAGCCACACCGCCGACGAAGACCAGCCAGGTGGCCAACGTAGCCGTGGAGGGCGTCGCAAGTGGTTTCCCGATCGCATTCGGGTAGTTCGTGAAGACACCAGCAAGAACGAGAAGACCGCCCACGGTGAACATCATGCTCATGTTGACGATGTCGCCCATGGTGCCGAGGTCGCCCGTACCAACGAACGTGTCCATGGCGGTGAAATAGCCACCGATGGCAAAGAAGGGAAGGGCGATGAATGCCATGGTGGCGGCGATGGCGCCGGGTTGCTTGACAACGGCGCTGAGCCCGGAACTGGCGGTCATCAGCAAGTTGACCGAAGCGGCAAAGATGGGTAACACACCCAACGTCAACAGAATGGCGCCGAGGTTGGTGACAAAGTTGCTGGCCGACGCATCGGTCATGAAGAACGGTGGGATGGTGATGAACAGCAGGAACATGCTGGCACCACGAAGGGAGCCGGACCAGATTGGTTGCTTGGCGGTCATGGGAATCACGTGGTAGCCCACCGAGAACATGAGAGCCAAGGGCACCCAGCCGTAGGCCACACGCTCGGCCAGCCACACCATCTGGGTTGCATCGGCCAATTCACCAAAGAACATGTAGAGCATGGAGAGGATGTAGGCTGCGATACCCATGATCAGGAACCATACGCTGGTCTGAAGTTCCTGCTCCCCTCGGTTGGCGGCCGTGATGAGGATGTTGATGAACACAGGAATCAGCAACAGACCAACAGCGAGCGTCTCCAAACTGTAGAGCACGGTTCGGATGGGGTTTTCCGAGGTGTCGATGTCAAGGAAGCCGAAGATGAACGGCAAGATGTAGGTGGCGAGCAACACGACCGACAACAACAGCGCTACCATGGAAGCGTTGGCTTCACTGGCAAGACGGCCGTTGCCGTTGCGGGCTGCAGCGACCATACCGCTGCCCACCAGCCCGTAGAGCAGGGCGATGGAGAGGAAGTTCAGCGTTGCATCCTTGAGCGAAGAACCATCGTCGTAATCCCAACCCACGCTGGCCAGGGAATCGAGCGCCGTTGGGTCGTAGGTGTGCCAGCCCAACAGGAAGCCAAGGAGCGTGGCGAACACAAACCAGAGCATCCCGAAGTTCATCCACGTTCGGGAGCCACTGCCGTCCTTGTCGTCAAAGATGTCGACGAGTCCGGGTGGGTTCTTCTGGAGCACGAACAAGCCGATTTGCTTGAAGGCGCCGCCCACGGTTCCAACACCTTTGGAGAGGGATTGGGCAAGCAGGAAGAGAAGCGCAAGAAGGGCGCCGCCAGCGATGAAAATGAGTTCCATGCATCACACCTCCTTCACTCGGCGAGAACCTCACCCACCAAGGTTGCCACAATGGCGCCGATTCCAATCAAGAAGCCGATGAGGTAGTACCAGATGCCGCTTCCACCCAAGTTTTGAACCAGGGGCACGATTTCGCCAAGCAACGGGAGGTTGTCCCAGCCGAAGACGTTTGAAAACAAGGAATAGAGGCCGAGAATCCCAACGAAAAACAGGGTTAGGACAATGCGACTGGCTGCGGGTTCTCCCATCCCGACCGTCGTGTCGGGGAGGGCTCTGGAGTTCGTCATAGGGTTCACCTCAACTTGACCCCATAGGGGTCAATCCTGCGACGAAACATCCGGTGATAAACATTGACCACTCTCACAACGAAAATTTGCCGGGCAGGCCATCGCTTAGGGGGAGCGTAGACGATGAACTGGTGAGCCACGGCGAGGTTTGGAGAGACCTAGGGGGACAGGGAGTTGCCGCTCCAACTGAATCTCAGACCGCCAAACCGCTTCACAATCGCAGGACAACCCCTCGAATTCCAACAGGCTCCCTGAGACCGCGTAGCGTTCAATCGCCGCAACGACCTCAGGGTCGCATTGGCCGCAGTTGTGCGAACCACGAATTTTCCCTCCCGCCGTTGGGTGAACGATGAGACGAGCGACTTGGTCCTCATCGCCGTTGATGCCGCCCTCGGGATGAATCAGCGGGTGCGCTCGTCGAATCATGTCGACCAGCGACCACAACCACGGTGGACGGTACTCGTTGTGCCTGTGAAGACGATCGATGACGGTGCCGCGTTGAATGTTCATCGGGTTGACTGAAATCTCGTCGGATTGTTCGGCAACCGCTTCAATCCACTTGACACAGTGGTCCAGTGCATCGGCTTCGTTCATGAACGGGGGCTTGAACATCAGGTAAGTCTTGATGCGGAGATTGTATTTCTTCAGGTTCTCAACGGCCCTATCCCATGATTTGGTGGTGAAGCCTTTGTTGACGTGGAAGCGGAGGACTTCGTCATCGTAAGCCTCCAGTCCAATCGCCACGGTAAAGTCCGGATTGATGGAGGTCGCCCAGGCGAGCTTCTCTTCGGTGAGTTGCTCGCAGCGGCTCTCGACGATGAGTTCCTTGCCCATCTCAGCGCAATCGCGCAGGACCGTTTCTTGAAATTCAACGGGGATTTCCCTGTCCTCGAGCAGGCTGCCAGAGGTGTAGACTTTCACCATGGCTTGGTCTTTGAAATCATCGAATTTCGTCTTCGCCGCCGCCCATTGAGCATGAAGGTCCTCGTTGGTCACATCATCTCGAGTGTCGTTGAAATAACCACAAAACGTGCAGCCGGACGACCACCACCAGTGGCAACCCTTCGTTCGCAGAATGACGGTGACCGCACTGCACGGCGTCCCGTCAGCCAAGACCTCGGGCGTGGTGTACACCGTTGCTGGTTCACTGGCATCCCACGATTGCTGTTTGGCTTTAGCCCAGGGTGTGTTCGCAGGCGCCTTGACCAAGTCGTGAATGCGGAGCCCTTTCTGCCCCTTTCCAAGCAACGGCAGAGGATTGGGTCCGGTCATGCTGTCCACCGCAGTTGGCCCTCAGCGTCTCTCGTTTCAAACCACCGCATCAGGTTGGCCGATGCTTTCTTCGAAGAAGGCCACCATCCGGTCTCGGTATTCATTCGGTTGGGTGAGCATCAGCGTGATGTGGGAAAGGATGCCTTCTCGATCGCTGTCGTTGTGAGCCACGGCAGAGGATTCGAACCAACATTCAGCGATGCCGTTCTCTGAAACGCTGGCTTGAGCGGCTTCACACATGGCTTTGCCATGATGGATTTTTATACGCACGTCTTCGAGGGATTGGGTGATAAACACCGCACGATCGCCCACCGTACGCATGGCCTCGATGGGCTCGTATTTGACCAGGTTATCTCCAGAGGAGATTTTTCCAGCAAAGATGGCAGCGTCCGTCAGGAACACGGGGAATCCAGCAAATTCAAGTTCTTCCTTGATGATCGTGCCCATGGAGGAGTACGGCGATTCGAGGAACACGGATTGGAGGGCAGGTTCTTGCTCGAAGGCGATGGTGACCGCCCCCGCACCCAGCGAGATGCCGACGGCACCGATGCGTTCCGGTGGGACGTTTTTCTCGTCCTGAATCCACTGCCAAACCGCCAAGACATCGCGATATTCGCGCTGTCCTGCGGACACCAAGCCGTCCTCAACCGTGCTATCGCCGTGGTCGCGCATGTCAAACAGGACGACGTTGAAACCGGCTTGATGGAGCCATGCAGCCGGAATGAGCACCTCGTGATTGGCTTTGCACGAACGGATGCCGTGGACGACGATAACCCAAGGCTGGGAGGCGTTGTGTTCCATGACCCAGCCGGTGAGCGTGATGGATTCTTCCGGCATGTCCACCGTGATGTTGTCCCATGAATCAAAGAACAACGGTTCGAGGTTGGCCGCCAAAGTTTCGTTTTTTTGGTGAGTGACGGTGGTCACATCTTCGTGCCAAAGCTCGACGCTGAATTCACCCGGTGAGTTTCGTTCTGAATGGCCCGAGCACTCGAGGTTGCTCGCTGCAGCCTGCGTGTAGACGAGGTTGCCGGCCTGGTAGTACACCACGGGCATGCTCACGATGAGAAACAACAACACTGCAGGGACCGTTCTTCGCCAACCGCTCATTCTTCTTCCACCTGTTTTTCTTGGAACACCACGGTGCTTCCTGCCATCACATGCATGCCTTTGGGGTGCTCCTTGTGCTTGTCCTCCGCGGTGATGATTGAAGTAATGTATGCCTCTGCTGGGACGCGAAGGTCCACTCTTGAGCCCAGACGAATCATGCCGATGCGTTGACCGCGCCGAACGGTGTCGCCGTCGTAGAGATAGGGTACGACGGTTCTTGCGAGCGCTCCTGAGATTTGCGTGACCTCAATTCGAAGGCCGTTTTCCAAGTGATGGACGGACCGGACCCGTTCGTTATGTTCGCTCTCTTTGGTGTAGGCAGGTCGAAAAGGGCCGCGACGCAGCCCTTTCCCTGTTCGGTGTTCAATGCGCTCAATGGTCCCTGCGCCAGGAGCTCGGTTGACATGTACGTCGAGAGGTGACATGAACACCGCCATACGCCAGACATCGGTGGCCGATTCCTCACCAGCGGGTACGGATTCAAATCGCTGCTCGGTTGCCAGACTGAGCGGGTTGTCCAGCGGTTCAGGGAACCAGTCCCCTGTCAACGGGTCGTGCTCACAACGCCCGCTTTCCATTTCTTCTTTGTTGGGCCGTCGGCCCGTTGCGCGTTCCCTGCGCAGGAACATGACGTGGCCGTCCGCAGGGGAAACCAAGGCACCCGGTGTACGAGGAATTGGACGGTCAGGGTCCCGCCAAAAATAGCCCATGAACACGGCCGCCATGAGACAGCCCATGCCAAACAGGGGCACCAAGCCAGCGAGCGGGTTGATGATGGAGCCAATGATGAGGGCACTGACGCCCATCATGGATAACATGAGGACGGGGCTGTGCCCACCGGGGGCCAACCCGGTCATTGAATCACCTACTCCGAGGCCCAGGGGTCTTGGCTGTCGCCCCACGAAGCAGGTGCCGCTTCTTCGGCTGGAGTTTCTGCTGCCGCCTCGTCCTGAGCGGGCTCTTCGACCTCGACTTCAGCAGGCGCCTCTTCAACGACCTCAACGGCCGCTGTGGCTTCTTCAGCCTCGGCGACGACGGCTTCTTCTTCGGCCATCTCTTCGGAACGTGCCTGAACCATTTCCTCCACACGCTCGGTGAATGCACGGGACATGTGCTGTGATTTTCGCTCGGATTCGACGGCGCGCTCGATCATCTCGTAGCGCTCCTTGATGGCCTTGTTCAAGTCTTCAAAGATCTGCATGTGGGCGACATACCAGTCGTCACGGGCCTTCATTTCGGTGACGGCCAATCGGAGGTCGTTGTCCAGTTCTTCAGCAATGCCGAAGACCTTGCCCAACCGGTCCTTTTCTCGGGAGTACTTCTCTTCCATCTTCTCGAGTTCAGGCTCAAGGTGCTCAACACGCTTGGAGTTCTTCGTGGCCTTCATCTCGAGTTCGCGAACCCGTACGTCCTTCTCGGCGATGATGGATTCGAGCGATTCTTTCTCGATTTCACGGTCGATGATTTCCTTCTCGAGCACCTCGATTTCGGCCTTGGCGTCAACGAGTTCTTTCTCCTGCGTTTCGTAGGCGGCGAAGAGTTTCTGCAAGCGGTCGGTTTCGGTTGCCAAGGCTTCCTCGAGTTGCTTGATTTGGACCTCAGGCGTGATGGTTCCTTCCGTCATGTCTTCACCCGGAGGCCAAGCCTCCATCTTCACCGAGTTCACTCCTCCCTATCAAGCCGACGCTCGAAAGCGCACCGATTTCGCACGCCTTGGCCGGTTTTTTGGTCAGCGAAGGGCGTCGGTTGCGGCCACCAGTTCACGAGCAATGCTGACCTCACCCATGGAATGGCCCGCATCGGGGACCATGACCAACTGGCTCTTCGGCATGGCTTGGTGAAGTTCCCATGCACTGCGAGGAGGGCAGACCACGTCGTAGCGACCTTGAACGATGACCGTGGGGATGTGTTGGATGGCATCGACGTGGTTGAGGATGTAGGCCTCTTCAACGAAAATGGCGTTGATGAAGTAGTGGCACTCAATGCGGGCAAACGCCACAGCAAAATCAAGGTCTTCGGCCTTGTCAAGGTATTCCGGGTCGGGGAAGAGTCGACTGGTGGCCATCTCCCAACGCGTCCATTCTTTGGCGGCCGCACGGCGGACCTCAACGTCATCGCTGGTCAGGCGGGCGTAGTATGCTCGAATCAGGTCGCCTTGCTCTGCTTCGGGAATATGGTCCCGGTAGGGGCCGAATGCATCGGGAAAGATGTGGCTGGCCCCGTCCTGATAGAACCAATGAAGTTCTGACCTTCGACACATGAAAATGCCGCGAAGAACCAAACTTCTGACCCGTTCGGGATGGTGCTGCGCATAGATGAGTGACAGGGTGGAGCCCCACGAGCCCCCAAACACGTGCCATGTCTCGATGCCCAGGTGTTCACGCAAGGCTTCCAAGTCGTTCACCGAGGCGTGGGTGTTGTTGTCTTCCAGTTCGGCGTAAGGTGTGGATTGACCGCAGCCTCGCTGGTCAAACTGCACGATGTTGAACGCCTCGGGATCGAAGTATTGCCGATAGGACGGTTGGCCGCCACCGCCGGGGCCGCCGTGGATGACCACCACAGGAATGCCTTCTGGGTTTCCACTCTGTTCCCACGCGATGGTGTGCAAAGCCGATACGGCCAGCATGCCGGTGGTGTGCGCCTCGATGGGGGGGTAGAGAACATCGGCCAGCGTCGTGGTGGTGTCAAGCATGGACCTTCGAAAGCAACGCCGTGCATCTTCCTTTCGCCATGAACACCTTCATGAGACGCCGTGGGTGGTCACCTTGCATGAGCCTGCGCCCAGCGACGGATTTGTTCAGCGAATGGGCCGATGTCGGTCGCGACGAAGGCATGGAACGCGGTCATAGCGCCAGCGTTGAGGTGATGCTGGAACGTTTGCTTGACGGATGGAGTCGTCCGTTCACGGCGGTGGACATCGGTTGTGGAAACGGTTGGGTCGTCCGGCGCCTCGCCGCCCACGAGTTGTGCCGCCATGCCAGCGGTGTGGACGGGGCACCATCGATGATCGCCAAGGCACGGGCGGTTGACCCGGAAGGTGATTACGTGGAAGCCATGCTACCGGCTTGGAAGCCGGCCGAACCCGTTGATTTGATTCACACCATGGAGTGCCTGTATTACCTCGATGACCCGCTGAGTTTTCTCAAGACCATGCACGATGAGTGGATGAAGCCTGGCGGCCGCCTGGTCATTGGGGTCGACCACTACACGGAAAACCCGTCCAGCCACGACTGGGGGCCTTCACTCAACGTTCACATGGCGCTCTTGAGCATGGAAGCATGGACCAGCGGGCTTCAGGAAGCGGGCTTCACCGACATCAAAGTAGAACAGGTGGGTGCAAAGGAAGGTTGGGCGGGAACGCTGGTTCTCACGGCTCATCGCCAAGACGACTGACAAATCCCAACGGTTCGCCTTCGGGCGCGCAGCGGCGTAAATCTCCACGATAAAACGCACACTGCTGGCACGCCATCGACCCCGGCGAGAGGCGCTTGGGTTCGTCGTGATGTGCCTCGAGGTGAACCGATGCACGCCAGTCCAAATGCGACATCAAATCCGCTTTGGCCTGGTCAAAGGCGCCCTCGGACAATTCCACCATTCGGCCGTTGGCACCCAAAAGCAGCGCAGGAGGAAGGATGCGTCGGCGCTCACCCGCTGGTTTTCGAGCTTCAATCGCTTCCAAGGCCACCGAATACAAGGTGAGTTGCAAGCGATGTTCATGGAGGATTGACGCTTCCTCATCGCTTTGAGGAACGGGGTTGGTTTCCTCGGGACCCACCCGTTGGAGCGGATGGCCTTTGGATGGTTCTTCAGCGTTGAAGGCCCCCAAACAACCTCGCGTTTTGAGGTCCACCACCTTCAGGGCCCCTTGCCCGTGTTCGTCGACCAACGCCAACACCAAATCGGCACGACCGCTGAAATCCATGTTCACATGCTCAACCACCGAGGGCCTTTGCTGATCATCCTGTTCGGGTTCACCCGACGGAGTCTCGCGGTGGAGACGCTCACGGTGGAAGAACGGAAGTTCAGTCCTCACGGCTTCAACCGTCCAGCCTTGCACTGCTGACCCCTGCACCCACTGACCGAGCAGGCCACGATCAATGAGCGAACTCAGATGCATCAACCGGTCCCGCCACGATACTTCTGGGGTGGAGGGGTGTTGTTCAGGCCCAAATCCAAATTCGTTCATGACGCGCCCTACGGTCTCATCCGAAGCGAGGTCCTCATCGGCCTCATGCAGCCATGAGGCATCCAACAACGGCGTGTTCTCATCCTTTGCGCGGGGATTTCGCAGACCGATTTCCAACACCCGGTGCATCATCAGACCAAACGTGGTGGGCTCGGGCCATGCTCGCTGTGGAGGTGGTGCTGTGGAAGCCTGCGGGAGAAGGAAGGGTTCGGTTGACCACCCCCGTACATGTTCCAACCAATACCGGCGAGGGCAGGCAAAGGTGGCATCGAGGTGATGCGCAGCGCCCTTGATGTTCTCTTGAAGGCGAAGCGGGGGGGCCGTTGTGAAACCGGTGGCCTCCATGGTCTCAAGATGAGAGGCCAACGCCCGAGCACGCTGTTGAGGTGAAGGGGTGTCCACGGTGTCAAAACACAACGGATGATGATACAAACGCAAACCGCACAACCCGTTCTGTCCGAGCTGTGAACCGTTCAACATGGCACTCGGATTGAGGGCTGTTTGATGCTGATGTGAGGAGAAAGGTGGGAGCACGGTTGCCTCAAGTTCAGCCTCAGACACCCACGGGGCATCACCACCAGCGCACCATGTTGCCCTTCGCAGTCCCTCGATGAACATCCGACCCATCGTTCGAGGGTCAGGAGCAAGCCGAACCGAGAGCGTTCCGTTCTCTTCGTCAAAGGTCGAACGGTTGCCCGGGCTTCCCGTGATGATAAGGCGGTCTTTGACCCTGGTCAGGGCGACATAGAATTTCCGTCGGAGTTCTGCCTTGTCCTGAGCCTTGTTCATCTCGGCCGCAAACGCCCACAAACCGTCCTCTGGGCGGTCCTTCGCCCGCCAGGGTTGAATCCGTCCGGCCAGTACCTGCGGGGTGACGAGAATGTTGTCCTGCACTGACATGCTGGCATCGGCCTTGCCTGCTGCAAACAATCCCGAAACCACCACCACCGGCGCTTGCAATCCTTTGGAACCGTGAATGGTCATGATCTGAACGGCCGATGAATCAGGTTGTGTGATGGCTTGAGGGCCTTGTCGGCCCAACGCTCGAACCTCGACCATGCGACGGTACATGGCAGCTGCATCATGGCCGGTGTCGTTGCCGATGGATTGGACGATGCCCACCCATGCTTCAGCAAATTGCCGTTGGGCGTCATCAGGGTAGGCCACCAGCAAATCGGAATGGTCGAGGACAGCGTCGAACACGTCGTACAGGGCACCCCAGCCCATGAGTTCGTGAAGATGGGTCAAGAGAGACCGGACCGCTTCGGATGGTGCATGGTCGATCAAATGAGGTAAAACCTCGGCACCGTCCTCAAGCGAGACCATGGCATCGTGGACTTGACGTTCCGATAGACCGACCACGGCTGACCTGGCGAGTTCAACACCCGCTTTTCGCATGGTCGGTCGGGCCATCAAGGCCAACATCGCCATCAACGGCTGAACGACGGGTTGCATGGACAACAGCCCCTGTCGGTCGGCCATGACCGGAATGTTTCGAGCACGAAGGCGGTCGACCAAATCCGGAAGATGCTTGCGTGAATTGATCAGGATCATGATGTCTTGTGGCCGAACCGGCGCGCCCGTTTCGGTGACCGTGGTCCACGAAGCGGCATGACTGTCCCACACCCTTGTGGACGCGCTGTTCAGCAAGGCATGGAGGCGGTCAGCGAGCAATTCGTGTTCAAGATGAACCTGCGAAGCATTCGGGTCGGCGAAGGTGTTCACGGCCACGTCCAAGTCGAGGGGGACTTCGGTGATGGCCCCCGGGATTGGAAGGAGCCATTCCAACACACCGGGCTGCTCGGTGGCTCGAGCGGGTCGAAGCCGTTGGGCTTCAGCGTGCCAATCGCCTGGGAGGTCGTGGTAGCGAGGGTCAAAGACCTCGTCGAACATGTCGTTCATGGTCTCCATCAAATCGTGGCGGGTTCGATGGTTGGAGGTCAAATCAACATGACCTTCGGATCGGCGCAGCAAGCGGTGGCCGACGATGGAAGGTTGACCCGCTTGGTCTTCCTCGTCAAAGCGAACAAAGGTATGCGGGGCTGATACCTCACCGCTATGTTCGTTGGAAAACGACCCGGTTTCACCTCCACTGCCGACAGGACGCGGGTCACGCCCGCAACCTGCCTCGCGTAAATGATTGAGCCGTGTTTCGCCCTCCTCGTCGATGTTGAACTGACGAATGGCTTCCACCGTCCGTCGCATCACGGACACTTCGGCTTGACGGAAACGGTAGATGCTCTGTTTCATGTCCCCGACAATGCACACGGTTGGGTCCCAAGCACCCAGTGGGCCCGCTGGGTCATCCGGATGACGTCGGCGGCGACCCCACAAACGGGCGAGCAAACGGTAGTGGGATGGGTTGGTGTCCTGATATTCATCGATGATGAACGCACGGTACTGGCGACGGAGTTCGCCCAGAATTGCCACGCGACGTTGCAGGTCCTCGAGCAATTTCGGGCGGTCGTTGAGCAATGTCAGCGCGCGGGCGATGTGGGCATCGGTCCACGGCTCATCGCCGAGCCCGTCCAACGCATCGATGACAGCCGGCGGGTAACGATGCCGGCAGATGTCGGGGCACCGGGCGAGCAACAAATCGGCAGCAAAACGCTGCATGTCATCGAAATCATGCATGTTATCGAGCGATTTTCTTCGAGCGAGGATTTGATTGCACGCAGCGTGAATGACGTGGAGGTCGCTGAGCACTTGGACCTGGAGGTCGGCGGAAACATAGGTGCCTCGATCACCTGCTTCGCTGGGCAGCGGATCCACCAAGGGGTCCAATCGAAGGGGGCTGTCCAGCGGCATGCCGTCAAAGCCGTCCATCGGGTTGAGCAAGAAGGCGGATCGAGCCAGCAAGCGAATGAGCGTCCCGTTGGCGGAGTTCAGGAGGGTACGTAGGCCTGGAAGATGCGCCTTTCCGGCCTCGTAAAGGGTGTTCTTCTCGTCCTTGGTGAGGCCGGTAGACCCTGTTTTTGAGGTCATACCCGATGGCCAGCCGTTTCCGTTGGGAAGGGCATCCCTGGGAAAGAACGTGCATGACGGTTTGACCAAGCCAGAGGCGGTGGCAATCCCGAGTAAGGCCTTCCAAACCCACGAGAGTTGCTCACCAGCCTCGGTTGGGAGAGGTTGAGAGGTGACCCGTACAAGATGGTTGAATCGAGTCAACGTCGTGATGCCCTCGGCCGGTGCAATGCAATTGGCATGATAGGGCAAGAATGTCTGTACCCAATCGCACAACCGCCGTTGCAATTCCTCAATGAAATCAGGAAGGAGATCGACCACCGGCTCGGCGATGGTGTTGAGCAGCACGCTCACGGGGGCAGGGCCTCGTCCGTTCCAAGCCAAGCCCATGTCCTCAGCCCGCTGAATCATGGACCGATGAGATTGTTCAACAAACAGGGAACGACCGAGCAGCCCGCCGAGGACAATCTCCGCTTGGTCCTGTCCACCCAGCCGGGTTACGAGGCGGTTGCGAGCGTCGAGGAACGCTTGATGATGATTCAATACACCCGCTTCTCGGGCATCATCGACGGAACGAATGCGCCAAACTGCATGGAGGGTGTCCTGTACCATCAGCGGTTTTCGCTCCTCTGACACCTGCTGGTTGGATGGATAGAGGGCCACCAAGTCAACATAGGGTTGGACCAGTTGGCTGAGGAAGGCGTCAATGGTGGAAATGGGGGCCTCATCCAAACCAGAGAGGAGCATTTCCACATCCCCGTCGTTTCGAAGCCTGGGGTCAAAGACGCCGTCGTGGTCTTCAGTTGAGGGGGCGTGTGCCCGAGCTTGAGCGAGGCGATGTCGAATACGGGCTTTGAGTTCGGCGGCTGACTTTCGAGTGAAGGTGATGGCCACGACTTCCGAGGGAAGCAATCCTGGCCATGCTTGCAGTGCCGTCCGTTCACGTTTGGGTGCACGGAGGGCTCCGTGGCCCGACAGGGGCGTTCGCGGCCCCGATGGCGTGACATGCGTGGCTCGTTGATCATCGGCAAACAGGTGCTGAACATAGCGCTCAGCCATCACCGTCGTCTTTCCCGTGCCCGCACCCGCATCAAGGGCGATGTGTCGGTCCAAATCCAACCCAAGCCGCTGGCTGTTGTTGAATTGAATCATCAGAAATCACCTCCGCTGTAGTCAGACACATCACAGGAATGGGCCACGGCACAATAACTGCAGTGCGAACCCGGCGTGGGGTGGACGTGGCCCTGTTGAGCGGTGTCCACCGCCCGCTGAGCGACGGTAAGTCGTTCGGCCATCCAACGTCGGAAGGGCGTCGTGGCCGCACCGGTTTGCGTGGATGCAGGGAAGTGTTGTGAGAAGACTTCGGTTAACTCGCCGATGGACAGATGGTCGCGCAAGGAGGCGATGTCGCTGTCAAGTTCAACATAATGCGTGGTGTACTCGCCCACTTCGCTGGCGCCAACGCCGATGACGCGGTCGTTGGGGTGGAGCAATTCCCAAGCACGAGCATAGAGAGCCAACTGGAGGTCTTCAAACAGGCAGCGCATGTGCCGCAAGCCTGCAGAGTCTGCGTCGGGGCCTCGCACGGTCTTCAAATCACGAATGACAACCAAGCGTTGGGCCGCTCGTGGTGCATCATGGAGCGGGAACGGCGTGTCGTGGTCGGCATCACCCAGCACACCTTGTTCCTCAAGCATCGAACGGAGGGGGTCGGGCAGGACCACAACGTCCACGCGATCGGCGTAACCGAACAGGCGGAAACCTGCCGCTTCATCCTCACCATCGGGGTCGAGCATGACGGACCGGTCCGTTTCATGTCGCGGAGACCATTCCATCGCCACGGGGGCCGCATGCTCCAACGCAAGATCGGCTTCCAATAACCGAGCAAGCCGGCCTCGAGGAGGGAGTTCGATTTCACCGTCTTGATGAGCCTGCCAAGACTCGGGTGTGGCGTCGATCAAATCTTTGGTCCGATGGACTGAAACAGCGTTGTGCCGCCCCAACCAGTGAACATCACGCTGAAGGAAATCCAGCACAGCGTCCCACCCTGCACGACCTTCGCCCATGGGGCCAAGGTGGAGTGGTTGGGGTGGAGTTGTGGCTTCTTCTCCCAGTGGAATGCCGTGTCCTTGCAGGATGGCAGCTTCGGTTTCATGCACCACTTGACCTCGGATGCGAACGTCGATGTCCTCGGTGCTCATGTCCTCATCATCGTCGGCCCGAAGGTACTGCTTCAACCACGCTTGGCGTGGGCATTTGAGCCAAGCTTCCAGCCGACTGGGCGACCACACCTCGCGCTCGAGTGGTAAACCGAGGACACCAAACCGTTGCGAGAGGACGGTTTCTGCAGGAACATAGGGCGGAAGCGGTCTCGGGTCAACACTGACCGACACGGATTTCTCTTCACGGTGGCCCAAATGTGGGAACTCGGCGGCGGCAACACCGTTGACCTTGAGTGAGGCACGGGTTGGGCGGAGCGTGACGGCATCGACACTGGCCAGATGTTCTCGGTTTGACCAACCAAAACTGGTGTGTTCGTCGAGGTGTTTGGCCAACGGTTGCCGCCGCCTTCGGTCAGCCTGAACATCGCCTTCGTAAGCGTGAACCAAGGCAGCGGCATGATTGGGTGGTGCGTTAGGTGCGAGGTGGGAACGCACATCGAGGCCGAGTTGCTGACGACGGTCTCGTCCGTTGAAGCCAAAACGGACCGTGCGCAATCCGGCTCCCGTGCTGGCGGTGGCGTGCATCACGGGCGTGAGCCAACTTCCGTGGCCGTCTTCACGTACCACCCATCGGAATGGACGCGGCTCTCCCTCACCTTCGTAGGTTGAGGGGTGAAGGAACGATGGTGGGGCCCGCATGGTGTCCCATGCGCCGGAGCGCTGAACATCTGACAGCCATTCAGCCAACGGGGCACTCGGCCCTCCACCTTCTTCGGGAGAGGAGTCAAACACGACCACCGTCGGGGCTGCATTCAGCAAATGTCGAAGGTGATGCCGCCCCCGGCGGACCAAACGGTCGGTTTGGAACAAACCAAGTTCAAGTTGAGCCGAGGCGTCCAGCCAAGGGGTGATGGAAGAACGCATTGACCACGCGTCAACATCCATGCCTGCCAGAAGCACGACGTCCGCCGTGCATCCCAGGGCGTCGTCGGGCGTGACCACGTTGATGCGGTCGGTTCGCGAAGTTTGATGCGTGAGTTCTGTCGAAGATCCAATGTGGTCGAGGAGGTCCACAAACACAGCCCCATCATCCTCGAACGGAAGTTGATGGCGGAACAGTTCGGACTTGACCGCGTTCAAGGCTTCCACAAGGGTCTGCAGGGCCCCCAGCCCGGCATCAAAGGGTGCCCGTCGATGTTCAAACCGTGCCACATCAATCGAACTCAGCAACCACGAGAGCCACGCCATGCCGGAGGCAGGAAGGTCGGGCATCGGCAATTCAACACCGCTGGTGCAGCCCACCACGGGACGTCGCAACAAGTGCCGGTCCTCTGGTGAGAGGAGGGGGGCCCAGGTTCGGAGCAAACAAGCGAGCCACCACTGTGTTTGTTCAAGCGCCCTTGCCTTTTCTTCAGGTCGTCGCTCAGCAAAGGAAGGTTCAGCGCCTGCGAGAACACCAAGCCAACGGGCGATGGCCCCCGGGCCACCGAGCACGTGAAACTGGCGCGAGATGTCGTCCAACACCGTAGCGTCAGGTTGAGGGCGCCATGTTCCCTCGCTGGGATGGTTCAGTTCGGGGAACAAGTCCTCGTGGAAGGGGACCACCGATGAAAAGAACACCCCACGCAGTGATTCAAGCGACCAAGCACTCATGCCCTGTGCCAACCTTGCAGCTCTGACCACAGCATGATGGGTGGGTTGTTGGTTCATGGCGGCCGAGCCGGGATGCCATCGAAGGCCGATGGAGGCCAACCCGTTGGACCATGCCGTTGCATGGTCTCGAACGCCTGCGTCAACCACCAGAATCTGTCCGTCATGCTGGGCTCGGTAGGCTTGAATCATGGTCAAGGCCGCCTGCATACCGTGGCGCCGTTCATCCAAGGTCAGCCTCGTCACTTGCGTTGCTCGCCCACGCCCCACATCGGTTTGCCACGTCGTGGCATCACCAGTCCATGCATCGTGCGGAGGCACCCAATCTGGCAGTGTTTCGGTGGTGCAGGGTTGCTCGTCCACAAGGTAGGCTCCGTGGTATCCAAGTCGAAATGAGCCGGGGTTGAGCAACTGGTGCACGGGCGTAAAGGTGGACACCTTGGTCAGGAGGTCTTGCTCAACTTCCGTGAAGTCTGGAGCGGCATTGAGCACGATCAAACCAGCGACTTCGCTGAGATGAAACGGAATGTCTGTGCTCGTATGCAGCGCATCAAGCACGTGCCGTGAAACCAAAGCCGGGAGCATCCCGCCAGCTGTCGCTTCGGTTTCTAGGCACAAACGATGGAACACGGCTGCACCGGGGTCACCCTCCCAGGCGAAGGGGCGCCGCAACTGAAGCAATTCACCGTGCAGTTGCTGAAGTCGACGGGTTTTGGTGAGGGTCCAACTTCCAACGCCTGGCGTATAGAGGAAGGGGAGTTCGGCATTTTCTGCGGCCGCAGCACACCGAGCGTGAAGGGCCATGAAGGTGCTCGATTCGTCGTCCATCAGCACCGGTAGCCTGAGGTCCACGTGGAGAAGGCGAACCAGTCGATTGAGTGTGAGGTGGTACTGGGGCATGACCACCACGCCGGCCTCATTCAATCGCTCAAGGGTGCGTTGACGATGAAGTTCTGTAGGGTGGAGGATCATCAGTGGGGCATGCTCAACGGGGTTGCAGAGTGCATCAAACAACCACGATGGAAGCCCCTCGCCCGAGGGGACATGTTCCGATGTGATGCTCGGTGTTCGCTCCATCTAAACCGCCTGTTTTGGAAAACGGCACCGAGGCTATTTCAACATACGCGGCGGCAAGAATGAGAGATGATGCGTGGCTCGCATATTGAAATCGGCACCCGGGGCATCTGAATCTTCAAGGCCATCGTTCGGGCACTGAAGATGCATCGATCTTTGTTACCCCGTTCCAACCTGAGTGGTTGGCAACGTGTGGGGTTTTTTGGGTTAGTTTTAAATAGGGCATACCCCAATATGAATTTGTCTTGTCAAACCACAGGAGTTGGGAACTGGTTTTCCGGCTCATCAGGAGACTTTAAGAGGCGTTGATGCTGAAATTGGATCCTTTATATGGAGTGACGGGACAGATACCTTGGAGTTGAGAAAAATGATGACAAAATGCGACGAATGCGGCGGAAACCTGACGATTGACCTGACCCGAGCAGAGGGCATCTGCGATGATTGCTCCTTGGTGCACACCATCCTTCACGACGATGCCGACACGAACAGCGGCAGCTCGCTGGGCGAAGGCCGTCACAACGAAGCCGTCAACATGGAAGCAGGCCATGGTGCCGCCAAGATGGGAGCCAAGATGAACCCCTTCGGCGACAAGTTCGACGGCCGTGGTAACCGACTGACGGCAAAGCAAAAGCGCTTTGCTGCTCGCATCGCGAAGTTGGACCGAAGTTCCCAGCGAGACACCGACCCGATGTACGCTCAACTCTTGGCCACGCTTCGCAACATGTTCGGGCCAGACATGGCTCGAGCTGTTGAGCCGCTGGCACGCGCTGCTGCTCGCAAACTCACCCGTTCGCAAGAGGCCACTCGCAAGACACTGACACCGGGCGAGCGTCGCCGTCTGAAGTGCCCGAAGACGTCCATCTGCCGCGCCGGTGGCAAAGAGCACCCTGAACTTCGAGGCGAGACCGACCAGGACAACCTCCAGATCATGGCCCTGGCCATCGCTTCCATCGCCGCTCGATGGTTTCGTACCGTACGAGTCAACGAAAAGCAGTTGATGGACACCTACGGCATCACAGCCAAGCAGCTCAAGAACGCCAAGAAGGCCATCATGCAGCATTACCAAGAGCGTGTTCGTCAAGGTTGGGCAGCGCCACCACAACAACTCAGCGCAGCCGCTGCTCGTGAAGACGAGTTGGACAAGGTCGCTGAGAACCTGAACGACGCCCTCGGTCAACGCTTCTGTGATGAAGAACTCAGCGCTATCATGAATGCGTTTTTCGATGCCATGTCGAACCTCGGTGAACCCAGCGTGGACGCCCCGACGGCCAACGTTCCAATCTCCATGGTCGCAGGTTGCGTCATGTACAATCTGCTCCGTCAACTGGGCCTTCAAAACGGCAACCTCAGCGCTGTAGCCAAAGCCGTTCAGCGCTCCGGAGCCGGCATCAAGAGTCGCCTCGAAGAGTTGCAAGAGCGCTACGAAAGCGGTGATTTCCCAGCAGGGGCCGAACTCTTCTCCGAGACGGTTGACGATGCCGTAGAGAGCGACGCAAGCGCTGATGAAGAAACCGCTGACGAGTGAACCAAATGAAGTGGGTTTCATATCCCACTGGCCGCTCCCCAAAACATGCGTTCATCCTTCGCCCTGTGCCTTGCGCTCGCATTTCTCATCGGAACCATGAGTCCGGCTGCTGCCCTACCAGCCACCGAAGTCAACAACGGCATGCTGTTCGGTGGGCAATGGACACCGGCCAATACAACAGCGGTTGAGACGGTCAACTTCAGCGATCTGAAAGCCGTCACGGAAGTCTACACCGCCACCTGGTGCGACAATTGTGTGGACGTCGAATACGCCCTTGAGGACGTCAAGGCTGAAGGTCACCTGATCCAGTACCACTTCCATTCCACCCTTAGCGACCCGTTTGGTGTGGCCGAGCTTGAACAGCGATGGCGGGACAAGTACGAGCCCAACTCCCCACCCGGCGTGGTGTTCAACGGGACCATGAAGAAGGTCGGCAGCGTGGCCGACGACGGCACGCTGCAGAACGAATTCACCAACCTTGCCAAGCAGGACTTGGGGCTTGGTCAAGGCACCACGTCGTTTTCCTGGACGCCCGGAAGTTGCGTGGACGTCTTCGCCTGCGGCACCATGACGTGGAACCTTGACATCAACGAGGCGCACCTCGATAACGCCAGCCTCACCGTGTACGCCTACATCGTTGAAACCGCCGCCGATTATGAAGAAGGAACGAATGGCCTCGGGACCTACCCTCACATCGTTCGTGACATGATCGAGGTTGGAAATGACATGCAAGGGACCATGATGGTGACGCTACCGACGCCCCACGACGGCGAGGATTTGGAAATTCATCTTCTCTATGAAATCATGCCCAACCCACCTGAGGTCGTGGAAGAACCCGCCCCGTCAGAACCCAGTGAAGACACCCCTGCCTTGTCGGCCGTGTCCACGATGATGGTCGTGGGTTTAGCGCTGGCCTTCACTCAACGAACTCGCCGAGACCGTTGAATTCACGTTCGGCCGGGTCGTCAAATTCGATGACGCGCTGCGTGTCCCGGTGGTCAAGGTGAAGTTGCCATCGAAAGTGAGGCACCTCGCGGGGCGGAGCCACCACGTCGACGTAATTCCACCAGCGTGGCGGAGCACCGCGAACCCGCTGTCGGTCCTGCATGTCACGAAGCAAGTCCGTCAGCTGCAAACGAGCGTTTGGACGTGGGTGATCTCGGCGAATGAGGACGGTGTGGGTGGGATCCTCCTCGTCCTTGACGTAGCCAAGCATTTTCGCAGCGCGCGTGAAGAAGTTGCGTTCCAATTCTGACCGGACCGACACTTGGAGGTCGGCATGTTGGAGCGCCAGTGGTCCACCGTCGTCAAGAGGGAGTCGGAAGTGAGCCCCCAACGGTTGGTGGACCAGCACCTCCCACACCCGTGCAAAGACCTCACACCAACGACGCTCACCGTCTCGCACATCGCCTTCCTCGTGGAGATCATCTCCACGGCGATGAGGCATCAAGTGGTGGTATCGTCGGTGGAAGAAGCCCTCCTGAATGCGCCCAAAGTAATCTCCGAAGCCATGAACCTCCGTTCGTCCTTGCACATAGGGAGGCACGGTTTCTCGCCACTCAGCCACCGCTTCCTCAAGCGGGAAGCGCCCTTCACGGTCAAACACCGTGTGAAATCGCGCAGCCCAGCGTTCCGAGAAGCGTGGGCGGCGACGACCATGGTGGCGGTTTCGAAGAAAGAGCTCGTGGAAGCCTCCACCTGGACGTGGTTCCAATTCATCAACTGGTTCGCGGCGGTACCAACGAAGTTGGTGCAGGAAGTACCGGGGTAGATTGACCGCTTGAGCGGCCTCGTCCATGATGCGGTTGAGCCAGGCTGCGGGGATGTCGTGTCGGGGGAAGCCAAACGGAGGGTGGTGAAACAACAACTCCTCAAGGCTGGCGATTTCACCGGACGCTTTGATGTCGTTCACCATGGAGAGGATGACGCTGCCCATCGTGTCACCAAGCGGCAATGTGTTGGCAAATTGCCCACTGTGGATGCAAATGGAACGCTTGACGTTGGGCGTGATATCGGTGACGTGTTGGATGGTGTAGGGTGCGCCATGTTGACCGTGTTCAACGGCCACCTCGTAGACATGGCCAAATTGACCAATGACCAAAGCACGGGCACGCTGGAGGAAGACCTTGCCTTCCAAGCCGTTCATGATG
>Ga0181564_10001041_pt1 | contig 24555 bp, 23 predicted proteins | sample 011ome_24_FD_134512 | JGI IMG/M metagenome (GOLD analysis project Ga0181564, IMG submission 134512) | Coastal salt marsh microbial communities from the Groves Creek Marsh, Skidaway Island, Georgia - 011513CT metaG (megahit assembly) | ecosystem: Environmental > Aquatic > Marine > Intertidal... | reverse complement strand
GCTGACTCCGAACCGATGCTCCGCCCCCTCGGGTCACAGATGGGGACCGCCATGCGACGGCGCCACGAGGCGCACGGAGTCCACTTCCACCTGGGGCGAGTCATTGATGCGTTCAAAGGTGATGACTGCGTTCGCGGCGTGATGTTGGATGACGGCACGGAGTTCCCTGCAGATCTCGTTCTCGAGGCCGTGGGAAGCATTCCCAACGTCGAGTGGCTGGACGGAAACGGGCTTGACCTCGGTGACGGCATCCTCGTCGATTCCGCCATGCAGGTGGACTTCCCCTCGGCTCCGATTGTCGCTGTGGGCGACATCGCCCGGCACCCGAACGCGCTGTTCGGCGATGTTCCGCGCCGGATCGAGCACTGGAACATGCCGACCGAGACGGGCCGGCGCGCAGGCCAGACGCTCGCCGCCCTCCTATGTGACGACGATGTCGATCGCGGTCCCTTCACCGCGATGCCCGCCTTCTGGTCGGACCAGTACGGATACCGTCTTCAGTCCTTCGGGCTCCCGGGCATCGCGACCTCCCATCGAACCGTCGATGGTGATCCGGATGGCCCGTGCATCGTCGAGTACCACGACGGTGACGGGCTGGTCGGAGTCCTGGGAATCGATCGAACCCAGGACCTTCTCCCATATCGCAAGGCCATCATGGACAGGGAGAACCGCGCACGCACCACTGCGTCGGAGATTGGCTAGTCTCACGCCATGGCAGAGGTATCGCAGGCAGCGGTGGAGGGTGTCGCCTTCCCAGAGGGCGGTGACGGTCAACGCAGCACGAGTGCGACGGGCCGCGCGATCTTCGCCGACTGCATCCGGAACGTAGACCCCGCCATCGCCGCGCAGATCGAGCACACCTCCGACTGGCGAGGCGGCTACATCGGCCCGCTGCGTGAGATCTCGCTCGCCTCGGCCCTGGACGGCCAAGCAGCCCTGACCGTCTCTCGAGATGGCCTCGAGTCCGCCCATCGCCGCTTCGTCTTCTTCCGCGATGGCGAGCACCTTCCTCTTTGGGAGGCGATGCGCCGCTGGAATGCTCCCAGATTCGGGAGCGTCACCGTCCATGGGATGGCTCAGCGGGAGCAGAAGTTGACCCTTCCCTACAAGGGAAGAAGGCTCTTCGACGATGAGCTCCGCCGTCAGGTGGACGAGTGGATTCAGCGCGGCATCGCGGAGCCGGGTTTCGGTGAGGCCATCGACCTCCTCGTTGCCAATCCGGACTGGATGGACCTGCGCGATGTGGACATCGCTGTGCTGGGAGCCGGGGCTGAGCTCGCCCCCACCCGATCACTGCTCCGTTGGGGGGCTCGCGTTCACGCCGTCGACCTTCCACGACCCGACCTGTGGCAGCGCCTGATTGCAACAACGCGCAACACAGCCGGATCCCTGCGCGTTCCCATCGGCCTTGATGGCGCTGGTCGCCCCCCGTTCGTCATCGGAGGGAACGTTCATCCCGATGACGATCAGACAGTCGCAGCTGGCGCCGGCACCGACCTGCTTCGCCAGACTCCGGAGATCCTGACCTGGCTGCAGGAGATCGATCAGCCTTTCGTCCTGGGTACCTACGCCTACGCCGACGGAGCCGCACACGTCCTCCTCTCGATGGCCTCCGACGCGCTTGTCACGGAACTCTCGGCCAGCCGAAGCGACCTGACCCTCGCCTACCTCGCCACCCCGACCGATGTGTTCATGGTTCCGCTCGCCGCTGTCGAGGAGTCACGTCGGCGCTGGGAGTCGCGCGGCATCGGCGGACTGCTGCAGTCGCCGCTGCGCCTGATCAAGCAGTTCGAGCCGAACTATCCGCGGACCTACACCGCTGAGGATGGAACCGTCTTCGGGATCAATGACTCGCTGGTCCCACAGCAGGGCCCCAACTACGCCCTCGCCAAGAGGCTCCAGCGCTGGCGGGCGCTGGTTGCTCGAGCAGACGGAATCCCTGTCTCCTTGAACCTCGCCCCGGCCACGCGGACACACTCCGTCGTGAAGAATCGCGCACTGTCCGCGGCATACGCGGGAGCCGGACGCTTCGGAGTCGAGGTCTTCGACCCGGCAACATCCACGACGCTCATGGCTGCCCTGCTCGTCCATGACCTTCGCAATCCGTCGGCTGCGGCAAATCCGGGAACGGCACTCGCTAACCCGATGGATCTCTTCGCTCAGGCGGCCAATCACGGCGGCCTTTGGCGGGCCGCCTACGAGCCACGAAGCGTCCTCGGGATCGCTGCACTCCTCGGCATGTTCGAATCGCGTGCCTGATGTCCACTGAGCCGACGGTCGCGTCGACGATCCTCGATCTGCTGGGACGGCACGGAGTGCGACGGGCCTTCGGTATCCCGGGTGTGCACAATCTTCCCTTCTGGGATGCCGACGGCGTGGATGCTCCTCGAATAGTCGGAGTCCGACACGAGCAGGCGGCCGGGTATGCCAGTGATGCCCTCTACCGGGCTACGGGTGAGCTCAGTGCTGCACTGCTCACCAGCGGTCCGGGCGCAGCGAATGTGGTCGCAGCCTTCGGCGAGGCGTACGTCAGCGGCTCACCAGTCCTGGTCTTCGCAAGCGAGGTCAACTACGGCCTTCGGTCCTCGAATGGTCCGAGGGGGATCCTGCACGAGATGGCCGATCAGGGTGCGATGTTCGAGGCCTTCGGCGCGACCGCCCGACGGGCCAAGACACGGCAGGACGCCATCGCCGCCACCGTCATGGCCCTGCGCGAGGCGTGGGGACCGCCCGCCGCTGGAAGCTACATCGGGATTCCCACGGATGTCCTCAATGAGCCATGGACCTCGACCATTCCCCACGTACCCCGACTCCCGTCACCGGGGCCAGACCCGCACGACGTGTCCGTTCTCGCCGAACTGATCTCCGTGTCCTCCCGCGTGGTCATCTGGGCGGGAGGCGGCGTGGTGGCGGCCGAGGCCGAGGAGGAGCTGCGTGCTCTGGCCCATCGGCTGGGCGCACCCGTCGTGACGAGCTACGCCGGGAGAGGCCTGATGGCCGGTGATCCGCTCCTTGTGGATGCTCCCGTGCACGAGCCGGAGGTGTCAGGTCTGCTCGAAACGGCTGATCTGCTGCTCGTCGTGGGTTCGTCGTTCGATGGCATGAACACCAAGAACTGGAGGCTGACCCTCCCCGAGGTCCGCGCAGCGGTGACCCTCGGCGACATGATCGCCGAGACAGTCGACTGGAACTGTCTCGTGCGTGCGGATGCAGCCCGTGCTCTCGCCGAGCTCAGCGGAGTCCTGGATGACACCGGCATCCAGCCTCGAGCTCCGTGGACGGACGTGTCGGCCATCCGACCCGCGATCCTCGCGCGTCTGGCCGAGGATCCACGGACGTCTACCGCCATCGCCTGGGTGGCGGAGATCGACGGTGGCTGGCCCGACGACGGCGCTGTCATCTGCGACATGGCGGTAGCTGCGTACTGGTACGGCGGCTACAGTTCCCAGCCGCGCACGCGACGGCTTCAGTACCCCGTCGGCTGGGGCACTCTGGGCTACGCGCTTCCGGCGGCGATCGGTCCCGCATCCGTTGGCATCCCGACGCTGGCGGTCTGCGGGGACGGCGGTCCGATGTTCGCACTCGGGGAACTCGCCACCTACGCACAGGAATCACTCCCCATCACGCTCATGATCGTCGACGACGGGGGCTACGGGATGCTGCGCTTCGACCAGCAGGTCTACGGACATCCCGAGCGGGGAGTCGACCTCGTGACCCCGGACTGGTCCGCTCTGGGCCAGGCATTCGGCATCGTCGTCGAGCATGTCATCGACGTCACCGAGATCTCGGCCGCGCTCGGGCGTGCTCACACCTCGAACCTTCGCGGCGAGCCTCGCATGATCATCTGGAGGCAGGCGCTCTTTCCGCCCCGCACGACATCGCCTCGCTGGTTCGAGGACTGAGGAGACAGGCTCATGCATCGGTGGCTGAGCGAGTTCGCGTTCGAACCGCTCAGCCACCGATTCAGCAGGTGCTCTCGTCAGGCGATCGGGCTCCACAGCGACGGGGCGTGGATCCAGTTCGGATCACCCCAGCCCTGATAGCCCTGGATGCACTCGTAGGTGCGACCTCCGAAGCTCACCTTGTCCCCCTTCGAGTACGCCCCCCGATCGCTCCACACCGTGACACCCGGTTCGGGGATCGGCGCAGCCTGAGTTGTGACCGTCAGGGTGTTGCTCGATGCAGAGACATTGCCCGCTGCGTCGCGGGCCTTCACGACATAGGAATGCTGGGAGCCCGCAGCAAGACCTGTGTCCGTCAGCATCTCGTTCGACGTCGTCCCGATCACGGCACCATCGCGATAGACCAGGTAGCTCGTGACGCCCACGTCGTCAGACGCGGCCTCCCACATCAGGGCGACGCTCGACTGGGTGACCCCCATCGAATGCAGGTGGGTCGGAGCCGTCGGAGCCTGGATGTCGACATCCGGCGCCGCGACCGTGGTGACGCTCAACGCAGCACTGCGCTCCGAGGCATTGCCCGCCCGGTCGGTGGCGACGACGGAGTACTCGTACGTCGAACCGGGTGCGAGACCCTGGTCCGTGAACGACGTGCCCGATGCGGAGCCCACACGGACGCCGTCGCGATAGACGACGTATCCCTTCACACCGACATCGTCGGAGGATGCCTCCCAGACGAGAGTCGCGGACGTCGACTCGATGCTGGTCGCTCGAACGTCAGTCGGGGTGCTTGGCGCCTGCACGTCTGACGTGGCCTGACCAGTCACGTTCACATCGATGACCTGGTAGAACGCATTCACCGTGTCGGCGATATCCCAGACCGCCAGGATCACGTGGTATCCCTCGCGATCGGACGGAACCGTCACGACATGCGACGGATTCGTCGAGGCAGCTGAACCATCGTGCTTGACCACGCCGATCTCCTGGAGCTCCGCCCGCGTGATCGGAGCATTCGGGTCCCAGCCCGGCTTGGTCATGTAGTAGCGCCACTCACTCGTCTTGTGAGGAGCCGTGAACGTCCAGTCGAACTGCACGGGTCCTGAGGCAATATCCGTCTTCGCCCAGCGATCCGACGACTGCTCGTCGAGTTTCCCGCCGAAGAGGCCGCCCGCTGAGGCGATCGTGCCGTCAGCCGGTCCGTTCTCCGGGAAGCCCTTCGGCGCCTCGAGGCTCTGCGGCTCGTACTGGACACCACCGCAGTCCGTGTTCACACCGACCTTGCACAGCACGGCGCGGGACTGCGGTCCCTGTACGTACCCATGGGCCAGAGCCGGGGATGCGGAGGCCACCAGCATCGCCAGCGCCCCAATCGATCCTCCGACTGATGCGACCATCTTCTTCGTTGGCATTGTTACTCCACTTCCCATTTCCCCGTCAATGACAATGTGGGGATTCCCGAATACCCCAGAGTTCAAACCTCACGAATGTTCGAGGCAGGTACGGGATGCGGATGCCTGAATGGTTGACTGCGAGCATGACCTCCTCGCACAGCGTTCTGCTCGTCGGATACGGCCTCGCCGGTCGCGTGTTCCATGCGCCCCTGATCTCGGCCACCTCCACGCTGACGCTCAACGGAATCGTCACGTCCAATGCCGAGCGCACCATTCAGGCACGTCAGGACCATCCCGACGCCGAGGTGCACGCCAGCCTCGACGAGGCGCTCGACCATCAGTTCGACCTTGTCGTCATCGCCACCGCCAACGCGACTCACGTCGACTACGCCCGTAGGGCGCTGGTCGCTGGCTCCCACGTGGTGCTCGACAAGCCGGTGGCCGCCGACGCCCGCCAGGCGCAGGAACTGGCTGATCTGGCGCAGGCTCAGGGGCGCCTGCTGATCCCCTTCCAGAATCGTCGGTGGGACAGCGACTTCCTCACCGCGAAGCGCGTTGCAGCGTCCGGTGCGCTTGGACAGGTGCACCGTTTCGAGTCCACCATCGGGCGCATGCGCGTGGTTCCCAAGGCGGGCTGGCGCGGATCCGCCGATCCTGCTGATCTGGGCGGCATGCTCTACGACCTCGGAGCGCACGTGGTGGACCAGGCACTGGCGCTGATGGGTCCGGTCGTCAGGGTTGCCGCCACCGTCCGGTCCGTACGACCACTGGACCCCACGGATGATGACGTGGTCCTTCTCCTCACCCACGAATCCGGGGCCGTGAGCCTTCTCTGTGTGAGCCAGGTTGCCGCATTCGCGGAGCCACGCATGACCCTCCTCGGCACCCACGGCGGTCTGCGTATCCACTCCTCAGATACCCAGGAGGAGGTCCTGCGCTCCGGCACCATCCCCGGTGACGAATGGGGAGCTGAGCCGGCCGGCACCGAGGCGACCCTGCGCGTCTTCAACGACGACAGCGTTCCAGAGGAGACGTCAGTGATGCTGGAGCATGGGCGCTGGCCGGAGTTCTACAACGCCACGGCAGCGGCCATGTCAGGCATCGGACGGCCGCCGGTGACGATCGACGACGTCATCTCGTCCATGCGCGTCATCGACGCTGCTCGTCTCGCCGGGACCACCAACACGACCGTGACTATCGACCCTCCGGCAGGTCACGCATCGCCCACGTCGTCATGAGCACGAGCGGATCACCCGGCCGGGCATAGGCGACGTCATGCCAAGGACGGTCAGCGAGTCCGTCCGGTGGTCCCGACTGCGGCTCGATGCAGATGGCCTCCGGTCGCTCATCGAACACCACGAACCAGGAACCATCGCTGACGATGTCCAGGGCGATCACACCCGGCCACTGAATGGTCGCGCGCCCATCGGGCACACGGAACGCATCATCGAAGGGGCCTGCTTCAGGGACCTCCGTCAACAGTGACGGAAGTGCACCGTCCCCGCGCAGAAGCATGGCGTCTGCGTTCATCGCCCACATGCCGTCCGCGTTGCCCACTCGCCTGCGGAACCACGGGTGCCAGCCCAGAACCCCCGGCACGCGGTCGCGTTCGACCACCAGAGCCAGCCGCGTCGTCAGCCGTCGAGGCTCCAGCAACCAGGAAGTCTCGATCCTCCCCGGCCATGGCCATGATGATCCCGTCGAGACGACTGTCCGCACCTCCGCACGATCCGACGCATGGATCACGTGAGTCACGTCGACGTGCTGATCGAGGACCGTCCCGTGCAGCGCCCACGCGCCGTAGGTCACCGGCAGTGGTTGAGGGCCCTGTGGCCCCAGCACACTGTTGTCCCGCACCCTGCCGGCCCAGGGCGCCATGGGATACATGCCGTGCTCGACAGGATCGTCCCCGTAGCGGTGGAGGAGCTCATGTCCGCCCACACACCAGGAGACTGCCCGACCCCCCAGGGCACAGTCCACGACGATCGACACGTCGCCCACCTGGAGTCGGACCTGACCCGCCGGCAGCTCGTCAGGAGGCAGAGGCATGCGGAGCATCCGCAATCACCGCGATGGGGTCGATGAGCAGCTCCTCGAACGCCGTCTCGGCAGCACCAAGAAGCGTGCTGTCGCCGTTGAGGGCTGGCACCTCGACTCGCACCTGGTCACGGGAGGCCGGTAGGGCGTGGTGCACCTGTCGATAGACGGCCGCCGAGACAAGTGGCAGCAGCAGGCGCAGGTGCCCGCCCAGCACGATGACCTCAGGATTGAACAGGTTGACCAGATTCGCCAATCCGAGTCCGAGCCATTCACCAGCCTCATCGATGGCCGCTCGGGCCTTCCTGTCTCCCGACGCAGCAGCCTCGAGGACGTCGGCCACCGACGCCCCCTCGTCATTGATGCCTGCAGCCCGCATGAGTGCATCGCTGCCGATCTCCGTCTCCCAGCAGCCGAAGGCCCCGCATCGGCACTCGGTCCCGCGCGGGTTGACGACCATGTGGCCCACCTCGCCCCCGAATCCACCCGCACCCAGCATGGGCCGTCCGTCGATGATGATGCCTCCGCCGATGCCCACTTCGCCGGAGAGGAAGATGAGATTGCGGTTCGACTTGCCGACGCCTCGAACGTGCTCGGCGATGGCACCCAGATCCGCGTCATTGCTGACAGAGATGTGGGGAACGAATCCGAATCGCGCACCGACGGCCTCGCGTAGGAGCCGGCCGAGAGGCACGTCCGACCAGCCGAGGTTGGGAGCCAGCCTCACCAGTCCGTCCGCATGGTCGACGATACCGGGGACACCGACACCGACGCCGACCCAACTGGAGTCGTCAGGAGCTCTGCGCAGGGCCTGCTTGATGAGTGAGACTACGTTGCGAACCGCCGCCTCGGGCGTGAAGGTCGGGCGCGGATGGGGCTGCTCTCGCCGCCAGATCTCCTGGCCTCCCAACCCCACCAGAGCGACGACCGTGCAGTCGACGCGCAGGTCGAAGGCGATGACAACAGCGGAGTCCGCCACCGGCTCGACCAGCAGCGATGGACGACCCACCTGCCCAGGAGCGCCGGCGGCCTCGGATACGAGACCGGCCTCAGCGAGCTCAGAGACCAGGACACCTACCGTGCTGCGATTGAGTCCACTGAATGCCACCAGGTCGGAGCGGCGAGCAGCACCGTGCTCATGCAGGTGACGCAGCAGCCGCGCCCGGTTGAGTCGCCGCAGGTCATCCTGCGTCGACGCCGTTCGCGTAGCCATAACGAATAGGCCTTTCCCTTCTTCGACCCGTCCACGCTCCTGCGCACCGAGCTCGCGAATATGTCTCATCCGCAAACAATGTATGTTGTGGCTGACAACATATGTATGCATGCGCTTGCAGAACAAGGTCGAAGGCCCCGGATCCCCTAACGATTTGGTCACGTCATCAGGACGTCGAGACAGCACTCCCTGCCACGTCAGGACGGATAGAGGGCCATTCGGGCCTGGCCATAGCCCTCGCGGACAGCCGGTACGGGCGTCGGCTCGTGAACAGTGGCTGCTGCGTCACGGTCCCCGTCCCAGGCGGGCGGCTCGGCACCGCCGCTGAGCACCCAGGCGGCCTGACGTGCTGCGCCATCGGCCACGTACTCCCCGGCCGGGGGAACGACGACCGGCACGTCGAACATCGTCGCGGCCACCACCCCGACGGCTGGATTCGCCGCTGCCCCTCCGACCAGGAGCACCCGCTGGGGAACGACACCAACGTCGACAAGGGCGTCGACGGCGTCGGCCAGGCCGCCCAGCATTCCCTCGACAGCAGCACGGGCCAGATTGGCCGGAGTCATGTTCGAGCGCGTCAGGCCGTGGAGGGATCCCCGCGCCAGTGGCAGGTTCGGGGTGCGCTCCCCATCGAGGTAGGGCAGGAGCACCAGGCCTCCCGCGCCGGGCTCGGCCGCGAGCGCGAGTCCCGCCAGTTCGTCGAGATCGACGCCGAGCATCGATGCCGCCGAGGAGAGGATGCGTGCGGCATTGAGTGTGCACACGAGAGGGAGGAAGCGGCCGGTGGCGTCGGCGAAGCCCGCGACGAGACCGCGAGGGTCACGCGCCGGGACGTTCGACACTGCGAATGCCGTGCCGGACGTTCCCAAGGACACCACCACATCACCGGGTCGAGCTCCCAGGCCCAGAGCAGCCGCCATGTTGTCGCCGGTACCGGGACCGAGCACGATCCCCGCGTCGGTCTCGCCCACGGTCTCGGCCGGCCCGGCCACGCGCGGTACATCCGCCTGATGCCCAAGGGCCAACTCCAGCAGATCGGGGCGGTACTCGCCGGTGATCGGCGACCAGTACCCCGTGCCGGAGGCTTCGCCCCGGTCCGTGACCGCGGCCTCGGGGCGGCCTGCCAGCAGCCAGGTCAGGTAGTCGTGAGGGAGCAGGATCCGTGACGTGCGCGATGCATTCTCAGGCTCCATGCGAGCCATCCAGCGCACCTTCGAGACCGTGAACGCCGCCAGCGGCACGCTTCCGACGGCGTCCGCCCACTCCTGCGGGCCTCCCAGTTCGGCGACGAGATCATCGGCATCCGAGGCGGAACGCGTGTCGTTCCACAGCAGGGCCGGACGCACGACCTCACCGGCGTCGTCGAGCGCGACCATGCCGTGCTGCTGGCCACCCACGGCCATCGCTGACACGCCATCGAGGAGTCCGTCCATCGTCGTCTCGAGTGCGTCGACCCACGCCGACGGATGCACCTCGGTGCCATCCGGGTGCGTGCCTCGCGCCTCGCGGACGAGGGCTCCCGTGTCCGCGTCACGCACCACGATCTTCACCGACTGCGTCGACGAATCGACTCCTGCCACCAATGTCATGACCGCAAACTACCCGTCCTTACCTGGACTTTGCCCAGCCATGGGTGCGGCTTCACGCGAGACACGGCACGGTTGCCCTATGACGGAACGACTGGGCCTCGCCTCACCACCCGGGCTGGCAGACCACCTTCGCACCTTCGGGCCCATGCCCCTTCCCGGTGGTCGGTCCGGTGGCCAGCCCGGCCCCCTCGTGGATGAGGTAGCGCGGGCCGGGCTGCGCGGACGGGGCGGTGGATGGTTCCCGACGCACCTGAAGCTGCGTGCCGTCGTCGAGAGCTCCGAGTCACGAGGTCGCCTGAGCCGCACACGCCAGCCCCTCGTGATCGCCAACGGCATGGAGGGTGAGCCCGCGAGCAGCAAGGACGTCGTCCTGCTGACCTCATCGCCGCACCTGGTTCTCGACGGCATCGAGGCTGCCGCTCGGACGATCGGTGCCACGGACGCCTTCATCGCCGTCCATCGCGGATCACCCGCCGTCGAGGTTCTCGAACGCGCCATCGCCGAGCGACCCGAGAGCGGGCTGCCGATCACCCTCGTCACTCCGCCGGCGCGTTATGTCGCCAGTGAGGAGAGCGCACTGTCCCACTGGGTGGGCGACGGCGTCGCCCAGCCGGTCTACCCCGATCGCCCCTTCCAGAAGGGTGCCGGGGGCCGCCCGACCCTCGTCCAGAACGTCGAGACCCTCGCGCATCTTGCCCTCATCGCCCGCTACGGAGGCGCCTGGTTCGCCGAGGTCGGCGCTCCATCAGCACCCGGAACGACCCTTGTGAGCCTCGGCGGGGCACTGGGCCACATGGGCGTCGTGGAGGTTCCCACCGGCACACCGGTCAAGGACCTCCTGGGGCGCGCGGGCGGAACGACGTCCCCTGTCCGCGGGTTCCTGACCGGGGGCTACGGGGGAGGCTGGGTTGCCGCCGACGGCTTCATGTCGACACCGTGGGATCCGGACTCCGTCCGGGCGGCAGGCGGCGTGATCGGTGCGTCAATCCTGTGGGCTGTCGGTGCCGAGGTTTGCCCGTTGGAGGAGCTCGACCGAATCACCCGCTGGATGGCAGGAGAGAGTGCGGGCCAGTGCGGACCCTGCATCTTCGGGCTTCCGGCACTGGCGGACGACGTCCACTCCCTCGCCTCACGCCGGTCCGACGCCACTCGCGACGTCCGCCTTCAGCGCCACCTCACCCTCGTGACCGGACGTGGCGGCTGCAAGCACCCCGACGGCGTGGCGCGGCTTGTCGCCACGGCGCTGAGCGCATTCCCCGACGAGGTGGCCATCCATGGCGACGGGCGCTGCTCCGCGCACCCCGGAGCCGGCACGCACCTGCCGGTGCCGCCCGTACGAGTACCGGTGATCGATCCGAGTGGACGGGACTTTCGATGAGTGACGATGACTCTCGCACGCTGGCGCTGGACCCGATCGCGTGCGACGGACGCGGTCTGTGCCATTACGCCGCACCCGATCTGATCGACCTCGATGAGTGGGGGTATCCACTCCTGCGTGGCGGTGGATTGCGGATGGGCATCTCGCGGGAGGAGCGCGACGCGGCCAGGGACGCCGTGCATGCCTGCCCGACACTCGCCCTCCACCTTGAACGGTGACGGCGTCGAACGTCAGTCGAAGACGACGCCCTTGTGCAGGATGAAGCAGCCGTAGGGCACCGAGTCGAGAGTGTGCACGACCGCGTAGGTGCCGCGTGCGCGCTGGTAGAAGTCCAGGCGCGGGATGACGCCGTACTCCAGCGAGCGACCCTCCGCCGCCGACGCCAAAGCGAGGAAGTCATCCTGCACCTTCGTGGTGATCGCCGGGTCGCCGTCGACCTCCATCCGCTCAACCGAGTGGTCGAGGAAGGAGTCCAGCGGCAGGACGCTGAGGATCGCCTGCGCGGCCCGCAGGATGCTCACCTCACCGAGTCTGACGACCGGTCGACCAGACGCAAAGGCCGGATAGTTGCGGTCCACGAGAGCGAGTTGATCGCCGTGACCCATGTCGTCCAGGATCTTCAGCAGGTCTCCGTGCAGCAGCGGATCGATCCCCTTGAGCATGGGGCCTACTCCTCGGTTGAATCGTCCAGTGCGATGGCGATGGTCTCCTCCTGGGCGATGAGGTGGGCGTCAGCGTCGTAGACGCTCACCTTCTCGTCCTCGAGCAGGAGGTTGCCGTCGGCATCCAGGACGTCGATCGTCTCGTCGACGATCGAGCCCTCGGGGCCGGAGGCGACGACGACGTCGTCCACCACGGAGCCGACAACGTTGCCGTCGGCGTCGAAGACCACGTCGACCTCGATGTCCTCGCCCACTTCGATGTCGTCGTCTGCCATGTCTTCTCCTCCAGTGACGTTCGCTGACTCAGCAGTGACCTGCCGGCGGGACGAGTCTAGGTGCACGAGGGTGGGCACGCGGAGGGTCAGGCCCCGAAGACGACCGTTCGATCCCGGTTCAGGAACACACGATCCTGGGCGAAGAGCCTCACCGCACGCGACAGGGCCATTCGCTCGACATCACGACCGATCTCGGCGAGAGCCTCCGGGGTGAACGTGTGGTTCACCCGCTCGACCTCCTGCTCGATGATCGGCCCCTCGTCCAGATCAGATGTGACGAAGTGCGCGGTCGCGCCGATGAGCTTCACGCCGCGGGCATGAGCCTGGTGGTACGGGCGAGCGCCCTTGAAGCCCGGGAGGAAGGAGTGGTGGATGTTGATGACACGGCCGTTCAGTTCGCGGCACGCCTCATCGGACAGGATCTGCATGTACCTGGCCAGGACCACCAGGTCGATCGACTCCTGCGCGACGAGATCCAGCATGCGCCGTTCCATGTCGACCTTCGTCTCGCGGGTCACGGGCAGGTGATGGAACGGGATCTCATAGCGGTCGGCGATCGGTCGGCACGTCTCGTGGTTGGAAACGATGCCCACGATGTCCAGCGGCAGCTCGCCGGCATCCCAGCGATACAGCAGGTCCAGCAGGCAGTGGTCGTACTGCGAGACCATGATCAGCGCCCGCCGATGCTCCGACTCCAGCCGCAGGCCAACCTCAGTGCCGAACGCGGACGTCCGCAACGACACGACCTCTCGCACCCGTTCCACCTCACCGATGGCACTCTCGAACTTCGTGCGGGCGAAGAACAGGCCGGTTTCAAGATCGGAGAACTGCTCCTGCTCGAGGACGTTCGCGTTCACCTCGAGCAGGGCACCGCTGATGGCATGGATGATGCCCGGGCCGTCGGGGCAGGAGATCGTCAGGATGTACGCAGGCATGGGTGGGAAAGGCTAACAGTCCGCAAGAGCCGGATTTCGAATCAGCACCTACCATCCCCTTATGACCGCGGAGAGCGTCCTCGACGGACGTGTGCAGCAAGCGCACGATCAGGCGTGCGCGCGGGGCGACGCCGGCTACCGGGATCCGAACACTGGGCTCTTCGTCTTCACCCGCGACTACCTTGCCGCGCGGGGATGGTGCTGCGGCAATGGCTGTCGCCACTGCCCCTATGACCACGAGGCCGTTCCAGCGGTGGACTCGTAGACTCGAGGCATGCGCTACTCACCGAGTCGCCTCACGCCAGACGAGGGCATGGCGCGAGGCCAGCAGTTCCTGGACGCGATGGACAAACGCCGAAGCGTCCGTGACTTCTCTGACGAGCCCGTTCCGTTCGAGATGATCGAACTCGCCGTGGCTGCGGCGAACACCGCTCCCTCCGGGGCTCACCAGCAGCCGTGGACCTTCGTGGCCACGAGCGATTCCACTGTGAAGCACCGCATCCGCGAGGCGGCGGAGGCAGAGGAGCGCCAGAACTACGAGGGGGGCCGCCTGCCCGAGGCCTGGCGCGAGGCGATCGCCCCCTTGGCGACGACCTCGGACAAGTCGTACCTGGATGTCGTGCCCTGGATAGTCGTCGCGTTCGCCCAGAAGTCAACGCCCATGGACGACGGCTCCCTGCGCAAGAACTACTACGTGAATGAGTCTGTCGGGATCGCGTGCGGCATGTTCATCACGGCCCTTCACACGATGGGCCTGGCGACTCTCACGCATACCCCCAACCCGATGGGCTTCCTGACCGAGATCTTCGATCGTCCGATGACGGAGCGTCCCTACATCCTCTTCCCGGTCGGATACCCCGCTGCCAAGTGCGACGTGCCTGACCTCGAGCGCAAGCCTCTCGGCCACGCGTTGATCCGTTTCCCATGAGCGCCGAAGATCAGTTGCGGGCCGCCCGCGCAGCCTGGGCCGACGGGAACGCCCGATCGGCAACTGCCGCAGGCTGGAAGGCCGTGAACGACGCGATGATCCTCGGCGATCGAGGTGTCGTCGCCGATGTCGGTGCGTTGGCGGACGGCATCGCGCACGCGTCGGGCGGCAAGGTGGCCGGTGATGCCGCCAAGCTGGCCGAGTACTGCCGGCTGTGCCTCGAAGGTGTCGGCAACGGCACGCAGGCGCGCTCAGTTCTCGGGCGCCTCATCGGACGGTCGAGGAAGCGCAAGTGCCCGGACTGCGCGGAGTCGATCTCCTCGGAGGCCAAGGTCTGCCCGCACTGCCGCTACCGGTTCCCCCTCGAGGACCCTCCAGCCAGCACGCAGACGGACACCTGAGGAGACGGTGGCAGGCGGTTCAGCCCGCGGTCATTCCCAGGATTCCCAGCCAGATGGTGACCGTGGCCCACGATGCGATTCCGATCAGGCCCCCGATCCTGCGCTGCCTGATGTCCCCACTCGCGAGGACGAAGATCGTGACAGCAGCGAAGTAGAACCCGCTGATGAGGAAGGATGCGGCGATCGCCTGCAGTCCCCAGTCCAGGACAACCGCCAGCAGCGCATAGATGCCCCACGCCAGGTTCGCCAGGCCCACCTCGATCTGGAAGTTGTTGCGCGTGCCGAAGTCCCAGCCTCCGCGAGCTGCGTCAGAGCGGTTGAAGACGGCGTGGCGAAGGAAGGAGAGGACGCCCGGGAGCGTGACGGCGACAAGGGCGGCGATGGCGAGGCTCGGCGGATCCTGCGCCAGAGTGGCGAAGCCGATGAAGGCTCCGACAAACCCGGCGACGTAGGTCAGGGTCATCAGGATGGTTGCTGGACGAGTGCTGACTGGCTGATCCACGATTCGCTTCCCTTCTCCGATCACGGCTTCACCAAGGTGCCGAGTTCTCGTCCTCTGCTGGACGGACGGCCGAAGACTAGCGCTGGGTGGAGCGCCTGATGGCGGACAAGCACGGAATCGCCGTCACTGCGGAGAGCGGGTGCAAAGATCCCCACATGAACGCCGTCGTGGACACGGCCACGGCCACTGTGGTGGCGACGAGGGGGATCCCCGTCGTACTCGTCCAGGCCGGGACCATGCCGGGATCGAAGATCCCGACCTCGGATCCGGCGGCATAGCGATGAGCATTGGCCCAGAAGGCCAGAACACCCGCCACGGAGAGACCGGCCGCCGCCCAACGCACTGGCACGCGCGGCACGCGCAGCGGACTGTCCATTCCGGGGCCGAGAAGGAGCGTGGCCATCAGGAGGCTGAGCAGCGGGAGCAGGTATCGAGGCTGGACCACCTCGCCCACTCCGAGGCCCTCCTTCTGCAGGAACCAGAGGGGAATCACCACCAGTGCCAGCAGGGCGATCGACGCCGCCCACGACTTGCGAGCCGTCAACGTGGACAGTCCCGCCCACGCGAGTCCGCCGAGGACGAGGACGCCGACCGCGGGAACCAGCGGCGGCAGCGCGGTGTCGTTCCAGCCCAGGGCGGCATCCCCGACGACTCCGCGGATCAGCACCGGGAGCTGCACCAGGTTGGTCAGGAGAAGTCCGGCGCCCTGGTCAGCCGTCCCCATGGTCGGGCCACCACCGCCTCCCGGCGTGGCGAATCCGAGATAGGAGAGTAGGCCGACGACCCCGAGTCCGAGCACGACGCCGGATGACACGAGGTTCCTGCGCGCTCGCCGCAAGCCGGCGAGGATCACGACGATCGTCGTCGCGACGACGAGGAAGGCCGCTGAGTCGACACGGGAGTTGACGGCCATCAGCGCCGAGACCAGGGCGCCCGCGGCAATCAGCCATGTCCGTCGGCTTCGCCACTCATGGCGATGCAGCAGGGCCAGGGCGAACCCCCAATAGAGCAGGATTGCGGAGACGGCCCAGCTGCTGGGACTCGTCGATGCGAGAAGGAAGAGACCCAGCGGCATGAACGTCACAGCCAGCGCCGCGGTGGTGGCGAACGCGATCCCCCGCGGCACAGTTCGCAGCAGGAGGGCCAGCAGGGCGCTGACGATCACGGCGTTGAGCACCCGCATCCCCAGCACTGACCGCTCAACGTCATCCGACACCGCCAGCGACATCACCCGGTAGAAGCCCGTCGGGTAGAGCCCTTCCACCTGGTTCAGGTGCGTGGTGGGGACGAGTCGCGTGTCGGCGGTCAACGCCTGGGCACAGCTCGCGTTCACGGACGCATCGAACCGGTAGCAGTCGCTTGCCCGGACGACCTTGGCGGCCACGAGCCGAACGGAGTCGTCAGCGGGGTCGATCTGGCAGGGCTCGGTGTCCTCTCCAGCCGCGCACCAGATGGACGCCAGGTGGTAGTCGTCATCAGGAGCAGAGCCAACGGGGCTGGAGAGTGCCCAGCCGACTCCGGTCAGGAGCAGCGCCAGCGGGATCCAAAGCCACATCCAGCGGGCGACTCGACCCGGGCTGGCGTGCTCACGGGTGATCTCCGTAGGCATGTCCCCCCTCAGGTCGAGCCGTCGTCGTTCCTCGCCGGATGCATCGCCGATCGGCCCAGCCGCGACGCAAGTCCGCTCTCACCGTATGTCAGATGTTTGGCCATCCCCAGATGTGGGTATTCCGATGAGGTCAGACCCACGAATGAAGGAGTCTTCCTGTGAAGAGCACCCGACTGGCCAGCACCCTCCTCGGCACCAGCGCCCTGGCCATGGTCGCCCTCGTCGCCACCGGCGCACCGGTCCTGGCTGACGATCATCACTCGTCCGACCACGCGTCGAGCAGCTCCTCACACAGTGACTCCACGAAGAAGGACTCCGAGCACAAGGACTCCGAGCACAAGGACTCCAAGAAGGAAGACGACAAGAAGAAGGACGACTGCCACAAGCACGATGGTGATCACGAACCCGTCGTCGACCCCAAGGTCGACCCGACGGACGACAACGTCGACCCCAAGGTCGACCCGTCAGATGACCACGTCGACCCCGTCACTCCAGCGGGCGACACCGGTACAGACCCGACGCCGGACGCGGCACCGAATACGCCGGCGGACGACCCCAACGCCGCTGCCTTCGTCACTCCAGTCGTGGATCCCGCTCCTGCGGGACCTGCATACGATCCCGAGGAGCGCGTCACCACCGAAGGTGACATCGACAAGGGTCCGTCCACCAAGAAGGCCACCCATGGCACCCAGAAGCCGCGTCCAGCAGCACGGGCCGCAAGGAGCGTGGCCATGACAGCGGCGGTCGAGTCGGATGGCACCCTCCAGACGCGTGAGAATCTCGAGAAGGACGCCATCGTCCCGGACAACGCCAGCACTTCCGAGCAGGCACCGGTCGACGCAACGTCAGGGATCACGGGTGGAACTGTCATCGTTGCCCCGCCGCCGTCGGCGACGACACCCGAGACGGTCACGACAGCCACTGCCGCCACGGGTGACAGTGGATCGGCCGGACCTGCGGTCGGCATCGCCGCCGCGGCCATTGCGGCTGTGGGACTTGGCTGGTTCCTCGTTGCGGCACGTCGCCGTCGGGATGAGGAAGAGGAGCAGCACTCGGTCGTCTGATCGGTCCCGCCTCTGCGGTGCTGTCTCGTGGGTGGACACGCACCAGAAGGGATGAGGGAGACATGTGTGGGGCCCGTGATCGTCCGATCACGGGCCCCACACATGTCTCCAGCAGGATCAGGTGACCACGCCGATTCCGCGTGCCAACGACCGCTTCGCCACAGATGTGCGTGTGAAACCCGAAGTGCCGGTCCTGGCTTCACAGGGAACTCCCAGATTGCCCCATCACTCTCCAAGAGTCAGAACAACGACTACTACTTGAGAGATGGGAGACGTCCATGCCTACCGAAACGTCACGAACCACGGGGGCTCCCCGATGGCCCACTTCGCTGGGAAAACGCCTGGCGGCCGCTGCTGCGATCACGGTTGCCTTCACCGGCACCCTGGCAATGGCGACACCGGCACAGGCTGCCTCGGGGCTTCCCGCACTTCCCCTGGCCACACAGGGCAGCGACATTGTCGATGCAAAGGGGAAGACCGTCGTCCTTCAGGGAGTCAACTGGTTCGGCTTCGAGACAGCCAACCACGCTCCCCATGGGCTCTGGAGCCGCGACTACCGAGACATGCTCAAGCAGATCAGGGCACAGGGCTTCAACACCATCCGCATGCCGTTCTCTCTCGAGATGCTCGAGTCGAGCACCACGAGTGGCATCGACTACGGAAGCGGAAGAAACGCAGCACTCAAGGGGAAGACTCCTCAGCAGGTGATGGACATCATCATCGACGAGGCCGGCGATCAGGGCCTCATGGTGATCCTCGACAACCACTCGCAGTCGGACGACGGCTTCATGTACGACCTCTGGTACGGCCAGGGCGGCTACACGGAGAACGACTGGGTCCAGGCATGGTCGACCCTCGCGTCTCGATACGCCGACGAGCCTCAGGTGATCGGTGCTGACCTGAAGAACGAGCCCCACGGCTCAGCCACCTGGGGTGCCGGTGGTCCGACCGACTGGCGTCGCGCGGCCCAGCGGGCGGGCAATGCCGTCCTCGCCTCGAACCCCGAGCTGCTGATCCTGGTGGAGGGCATCGAGGCGCCCGTCGCTGGAGGCAAACTCGATCGCCACTGGTGGGGCGGGAATCTCGAGGGTGTTCGCACCAACCCCGTGAAGCTCTCGGCCACGGACAAGCTGGTGTACTCCCCTCACGAATACGGACCGGGCGTGTTCGCGCAGCCCTGGTTCAGCGATCCGAACATGGCGACGATCCTGAAGAACCGCTGGGATGCCGGCTTCGGATACATCCATGACAACGACATCGCTCCACTGCTCGTCGGGGAGTTCGGTGCCAAGAACGTTGGCCTGGACACCACGGAAGGCCGCTGGATTCGACAGTTCGCCGACTATCTCGGAGCCAAGGGGATCAGCTGGACGTTCTGGTCGTGGAATCCGAACTCAGGCGACACCGGCGGCGTCCTCAAGGACGACTGGACCACGGTCCACGCGGACAAGATGGGCCTGCTGTCCGACCTGATGGCACGCCAGCCGATGGACTTCGGCGGGATCGTCTCACCGAAGGTCCCGACGGAGCCAATCTCCTCACCCGACCCGTCGGGCACAGTCGGCACCGACGACCTTTCCCTGTCCGTCGTCACCGACTCCACATGGGGCAGTGGCTGGTGCGGCCATCTGGAGGTTCGGAACTCAGGAGCCGTCTCGGCTCAGGTGAGCTCCATGACTCTGAGGATCACCTCCGGCCAGAAGGTGTCGTCGACCTGGAACGGCGAGGCCTCGACTAGCGGCACCCGGGTGACCATCAAGGCTCCGGCCTGGGCGAATGTGCCTGCCGGAGGAAGGTTTGCAGACACGGGTCTGTGCCTGTCCGGCTCATCGGCTCCGAAGGCCCTGGGCATCACCATCGTCGGAGGAGAGCCCGTCACCATCGGAGACCCACGACAGCAGCCCGAGCCCGCACCGGCACCTGTCACGCCGGCACCAGAGCTGCCCGAGACGCCTGCGATCCCCGAGCCCGGGCCCGGAATCGACGACCCCGCGCCTGCGGCAGACCTTGCCGTCACGTTCCGGCAGGACTCCTCCTGGGAGGGTGGCTACTGCCGTACCGCCGTGGTCACCAACACGGGTGACGAGGCGAGTGGGCCATGGCACCTGATATTCCGCCTGCCAGCAGAGGCGAGCATGTCCACCCATTGGAACGGCGTCATCTCGGAGGCCGGGGGCATCTTCACCGTGACACCACCGAGCTGGGCCGACACGATCGGAGCCGGAAACGCGTCATCCGCCTTCGGATTCTGCGTCGCAGGCGCCGGCGAGCCCCAGGACGCATCAGCCGGCGTGCAATAACCGAATCCCGGGCGCTCGGAGCCCTCCCAGATGTCGGCGCGAATCGATAGCGTCACGCCTCACGGGGCATCCGAGCGCCCGGAACGGAGCCAGTCACGTGAGCGACCCTGCACCTCATGAGCCACAATCAGGTATGACCGCTCGGCGTGTGCTGCTCGTCGAAGATGAGGACTTCACTCGCACCGCCGTCGCATCCAGCCTCGAGGCTGCAGGCTTCGCCGTCGTCGCCGTCTCCTGCGTCGCCGAGGCAATGACGGCACTCGACGAGTGCGACCCGCATGCGCTGGTCACCGATCTGGACCTGGGGCCCGGCCCGACGGGCGTCGACCTCCTCAAGCGCGTCGCGATCGATCGACCCTGGGTCGGGCTCGTCGTCCTCACCGCCCACCGATCGGTCGAACTGGCCGTGGGAACGAATGACGGGATTCCCACTGACGCAGTCATGGTCGTCAAGTCCGCAATCGACTCGATGGGTGATATCGCGCTCGCAATCGAGCAGTCCATCTCTCAGGTCGAGGAGGCCGTTCCGACGCCGCTGGACGACACCGCACCTCTTGTCATCAGCACGGTGCAGGCAGAGATACTTCACCTCCTGGCTGAGGGACTCTCCAACTCCGGAATCGCACAACGACGCGGGACGTCCTTGCGAGCCGCAGAGGCATCGGTACAGCGCACCCTTCAGGCCCTCGGTATCGACGCCCAGCCGGAGTTCAACTCCCGCGTGCTCGCCGTGCGCCTGTGGCAGTCTGGACGAGTCACTGTTCGTTGACCGGTTCGTCATCGCGCAGGCCCTCCGAAGCAGGTGGGCACTGTCCTCGTGGCTCTATCTCGCCCTCCTCCCGATCTTCGCGCTCGCCATCTACTCGCGTTCGGGCACTGGTTTCGAGGAGATCGGGGGCGGATTCCGCATCGCAATCGCTCTGACGGTTCCGCTCACAGGCCTGATCATCCTCCGCGCCGTGGCGATAGTCGTGAACCGATCGTCAAGGCCTCGAGCACTGTGGATAGCTCCCGTGACGTGGGCTGCTGTTGGGGCGGCAAACGCCGTCGCAGCCGCAAGTGTGCGGGCCTGGGCGGTCGGTGGGCAGGTCTCGTCATGGGGCACGGTGGCGATCGGGGTCTTCTTCACCGTCGCCATCATGCTGACCGCCACGCTCGGAATCTCGGCCCTTCTGTCCCGGCGGCGCCAACTGTCACTTCTCAGCGGCCAGCAGGTTCGACTGCTGGAGCTGCGCAGTCAGGCCGAAGGGTTCGCCGCCGTTCAGTCACAAGCGCTCGCGTCCATCATCAACGACGTCGTCGCACCCGAGATCGATCGCCTTCGACAGCAGGTGTCCTCGCTCGGCGCCGAGCCTGCAGTTCAGCGTCTCGAAGAGCTTCGTGAGGACATCAGTACCTACTCTTCGACGATGGTCCGGTCGATCAGCCACGACGTCGTGAGGCCCGCGCTTCCCGACCGGCACGACAACCCGTCAACGTCGTCCGTGGCTCGGGAGATCATCGATGTCGTTCTATCGGCTCGGCTCAACATCCCCCTGACCGCGATCGCCGGGTTCATGCTCTTCCTCGCCCAGGCAAATCTGGGCTGCGCCGGGCTTCCCGCCGCTGCCGTCGTCGCCTTCCTGTCCGTCAATGTGCTTCTGGGGCTGGTCGGACGCCTGCGACCCCTGACGAACCGGCCGTGGGGGTTTCTCTGGCTCATTGCCACGGTCTGCCTCGGATTCACGGCCTACCGTCTGGTGCTCGAGTCCGGGCCGCCCCAGTGCTCGTGGGTCGATCAGGGCGTGGAGTCGACAGTCGCGACTGCCGCCGCCGTGATCATGTTCCTGGGACTCACCGCCGTCATCGAGGGAGCACGTCAGACAACAGCCGCGGTGCGCGAACTCGAGTCCACGAATGCCGAGCTTGCCCGGGCCACTCGGGCGTTGAACGACGCCGGAGCGGTCACCCACCAGCAGATATCCGACCTTCTCCACGGCCCAGTGCAAGGGCGACTGGCGGCCGTCTCCTTGGCCCTGCGCATCTATCTCGATGATGTCCAGCGGGGGCAGGACCCGTCCGCCGCCGAGTTGCACGATCACATCACTCGGCTGCTGGATCAAGCGGCCGATGATGTCGCCCTTCTGAGTGGTGACTCTGGTGCGCTCGCGCAAATCTCGGTGTCGTCACTCGCGGAGATCGGAGACAGCTGGCGGGGCCTCCTCGACGTCGAGGTCGACATCAGTGAGGCATCGGTGGCTCTCCTTCAATCCCACCCGGATCTGACCGATCGGATCTACCAGTCGGCTGAAGAGGCGCTCACCAATGCCAGCCGCCACGGATCAGCGCGACATGCTCGGATCGACATCACGACCGACACAGCATCGTCGGTCACTCTGACCGTGTCCGACGACGGGCTGGGCCTGTCCGAAACTCCGCAGGAGGGCCTGGGTCTGCACAGTCTCGCCGCGTCGGGTGCCGTGTTGACACTCGTGAATGGCAGCCAGGGCGGAACGGTGCTGCGGGCAACCTGGCCCGTGTCCTGACGGGACGAGCAGTCTGACGCGATGCCCCTGCAACTGCTGCGAGGTCAGTGCTGATGCGTGGGCAGCCGTTGAGCGGGGCCGGCACCCTTGCCGTCCTCATCGACGATGTCGAAGATGCCCATCATCCCGTGGTCCTCATGGAAGAGCAGGTGGCAGTGATAGACGCTTCGGCCCACGAAGTCGGCGAAGTGAGTGCGGAAGCGCACGTAGGAGTTCCAGGGAACATTCACGGTATCCGCCGTGCTCCGGGGAACCACGCGCACGCGGTTGCTCACGACATCCGTGAGGGGATCCCAGTCACCCGTCTCCACCACTGCGAAGTCATTGACATGGATATGGAACGGATGCTGCTCATCATGGGGAGCCCCTGCATAGAGGGACGACGAGTTGCGGATGATCCACTCCTCAGTCGTGCCCAACTTCACCTGAATGACGTCCTGGAAGGTCAGGTTGTCGAAGAGCTCTCCATCGATGTAGAACTCCGGTGCTCCGTCGACGATGGCCTGGCTTAGCGTCAGGACGCGACGCTGAACGATGTCATCCTTCAGCCATGACGGCGGATCGGCGATCTCCTCGGGGACGGTGACGCTAGAGGCCTCGTTCCCTTCGATCGCCACACGCACGAGAGGGAACTCAGGCCACACATCCTTGCCCTGGTCGTAACCCAATTGACGGAGCTGGACGGTGCCGGTCCTGCGCCGAGCCGTGACGAGGACACCGAACCGCTTGCCCGGCGGGAAATCAAGGGTGTCTGTCGTCCAGGTGCGCCACACCATCGCACCGTCCTCCTCGACCACCGTGAATTCGTGATCGTCCAGTCCGATTCGGTAGTAGGCGGCTACTCCGATGTTCCCGAGCTGCCAGAACTGAGTCTCTCCCGGTCTCATCGAGATGCGCGGATTGACCTGTCCGTTCACGTACAGGGTGCTCGTGGCCGGCGTCAGCGTCGTGTACTCCGCCCACTCCCCGTCCGGCCCGAGGCCGCCCTCACGAATACCGAAGGCGTGCCGGCGCAGCCCCGCCACGCCCGGAAGATCGGCTGCACCGCCCTGCACGATGATCAGTCCGGACAGACCGGACCACACCTGCGGACCCGACTCCGTGTGGAAATGCGGGTGGTACCAGAAGAGTCCCGAGGGATGGTCCTTCGGAATACGGACGTCGTAGGCGCGCGTGCCAGCCGGCTCTATCTCGGCAAACACGTTGTCCTGCAGTCCGCGCGGAGAAACGTGCAGGCCATGGAAATGAAGGTTGCTCAAGGCTGACGTGTTGTTCGTCAGGCGGACCTGGAGCCGATCGCCAGGCTTCACGATGAGGGTGGGCGCCGGAAAGCGGCCGTTGTACGTCTGAAGGCCCCGAGTGGTGACCCCATTGACCTTCACCGCGTCCGTTCCTGCGGTCAAGTCGACCCGCAGCCGTCCGCCAGAGCTTCGGTACACCGGGGCATTCGTCGACGAGGCCGGTGAGTTGATGAGGGCGGAAGCCGATGCGGCGCCCATAGCTGTCGCCGCGAGCCCTCCGATTCCGACACCGGCCGCAAGCAGAAGTTCACGTCGCGTCACACCCATGACGGCCTCTTCCTCTCACCTGTCACAGATTTCCTGCGATGCCAGAACACCACATTCGCGCCATGAAGTACGACGAGGCGCTCGCCAGAGTTCGGTAATCACACGCGCCTGAGACGGTCGCCCTTGAAAGCCTGGAGGAAGCCATCAAGACTGGATGGAGAAATCCCGTTGACGAGAGGCACGCCCATGCGCATCTTCCAGAAGTCCAGCCTGCCCACCCGAACTCCTGCCATCGCAGCAATCGCGTGCCTCGTTGCTGGCCTCGGGGTGACCGCCCCG